>Ga0209253_10000415_pt1 | contig 36359 bp, 31 predicted proteins | sample FrelakmetBRP12BR_FD_187145 | JGI IMG/M metagenome (GOLD analysis project Ga0209253, IMG submission 187145) | Freshwater lake sediment microbial communities from the University of Notre Dame, USA, for methane emissions studies - BRP12 BR (SPAdes)... | ecosystem: Environmental > Aquatic >... | reverse complement strand
GTAGCATTTCGCGATGACGTTCTTCCGGATCGCCTTGACCGACTCCCGGGCGATGATCTTGCCGCCGATCGCCGCCTGGATGACCACCTCGAACATCTGTCGCGGGATCAGCTTCCGCAGGCGCTCCGTGACGTCCCGCCCCTTCGGGTAGGCGTTGTCCCGGTGCACGATGAGCGAAAGGGCGTCCACCTTGTCTCCGTTGAGCAGGATGTCGAGCCGGACCAGGTTGGACGTCTGGAACCGGAGAAACTCATAGTCCATGGAGGCGTACCCGCGGGAGGCGGTCTTGAGCTTGTCGTAGAAGTCCAGAACGATTTCGTTCAGCGGCAATTCGTACTCGAGGATGACCCGGGCCGCCGAGACGAACTTCATCTGCCGCTGTACACCCCGCCGCTCCTCGCACAGTTTCAGGATGTTTCCCAGGTATTCCGCCGGCAGGTGGATCGTCGCGTGGATGATCGGTTCCTCGATATGGTCGAGTTCCAGTGGTTCAGGAAGTCGGGCGGGGCTGTCGACCTCCAGGATCGTGCCGTCGATCTTCACCGCTCGGTACCCGACGGTGGGCGCCGTCGTGATCAGCTCCACGCCGTATTCCCGCTCCAGGCGCTCCTGGACGATCTCCATGTGGAGCAGCCCGAGGAATCCGCACCGGAAGCCGAATCCGAGGGCGACGGAACTCTCCGGCTCCGCGGTGAACGAGGAGTCGTTCAGCCGGAGCTTGTCGATCGCAGTCCGCAGTTGGGGGTACTGGTCGGAGGCGAGCGGGTAGACGCCCGCGAACACCATCGGCCGGACGACCTTGAACCCGGGGAGCGGCCTGGCGGTTGGATGGCGCGTGTCGGTGATCGTGTCGCCCACCTTCGTCTCGGTCAGTTCCTTGATGTTGGCGATCACGAAACCGACTTCACCGGTCCCCAGCGCCTGCAGTTCCTTCGGATGGGGAGAGAAGACGCCGACCTTCTGCACCTCGAACGAATTTCCGGTCGCCATGAAGGTGACACGCTGACCGGACCGGATCGCGCCATCCAGCACCCGGGCGAGGACGACCACTCCCGCATAATTGTCGAACCAGGAATCGATGATCAGCGCCTTGGTCGGCGCCTCCGGATCCCCCTCGGGCGGTGGAACCTCGCGGATCACCTTTTCGAGCAGCTCCGGCACGCCGACCCCCTTCTTCGCGCTGACCGAGAGGATCCCGGAAGTGTCGAGGCCGATGACGTCCTCGATCTCCCGTCGCACCCGTTCGGGTTCCGCGTTCGGAAGATCGATCTTGTTCATCACTGGGATGACCGCGAGGTTCTGGTCGAGGGCCATGTACACGTTGGCCAGGGTCTGGGCCTCGACACCCTGCGACGCGTCGACGACGAGGATCGCCCCCTCGCAGGCGGAGAGGCTGCGCGACACCTCATAGGAGAAGTCGACGTGGCCGGGGGTGTCGATGAGGTTGAGGATGTATTCCTTCCCGTCTTCCGCCCGATGGTGCATCCGGACGGTCTGGGCCTTGATCGTGATCCCCCGCTCCCGTTCGAGGTCCATCTTGTCCAGAAACTGGTCGACCTTCTCCCGATCGGACAGAGTGCCGGTGATCTCGAGGAACCGGTCGGCCAGGGTGGACTTCCCGTGGTCGATGTGGGCGATGATGGAAAAGTTGCGGATATTCTCGATGCGCATGTCTACCGGGTTCCGGAGGATTTCACCTTGTCTCGGAAGTACGCCAGCGTGAGGGCGAGCCCTTCGTCCAACGAGACTTCAGGATACCATCCCAGTTCCTCCAAGGCCAAAAGGTTTTCGATGACCGACCGTCGCTGCTCCCCCGGCATCCCGGGGCCGTGGATCTCCTCCTGCCGGCTCCCCGAGAGGTCCCGGATCGTCCGGAAGAGGGTGTTCACGTCGGTTTCGATCCCGGTGCCGATGTTGACGGACGACCCGTCGCCCCGGGAGAGCGCCGCGAGGTTGGCGCGCACCACGTCCCCCACGTATACGTAGTCCCGGGTCTGCAGGCCGTCTCCGTTGACGAGGGCGGTCTGCCCCTTCAGGAACCGCTCGCAGAAGATGGCGACCACGCCCGCTTCGCCGTGGGGGTCCTGTCGCGGTCCGTACACGTTCGAGTAGCGCAGGGCCGTGTACTCCAGGCCGTACTGGACCCGGTAGAAGTGGAGGTAGAGCTCTACGGAGATCTTCGCCACCCCGTACGGGGACACGGGCCTCAGCGGGTGCTTCTCGTCCGCGGGGAACGTCTCCTGTTCGCCGTATCCGGCGCCTCCGGAAGAGGAGAAGATGATCTTCCGGACACCGTGTTCCTTCGCCGCCTCGAGCAGGCCGAGTGTGCCGAGGATGTTCTCCTTCGCGTCGAACACGGGATCGGCCACGGACTTGCGCACGTTGATCTGCGCGGCGTGGTGGTTCACGACATCCGGCCGGAATGTCCGGACCGCCTCCGTGGCGGTCTCCGATCCGACCTCTCCGAAGACGAACCGCGCCCCCCGGGGGACGTTCTCCTGCTTCCCCGACGAGAGGTTGTCCAGAACGAGCACCTCGTGTCCGGCGTCGACGTACGCCTGCGCGACGTGGGAACCGATGAACCCCGCCCCCCCGGTGACCACGATCCGCATCGCTTCTCCCCCCCCATCCACCGGAATCGTTACCGTTTCAGTTCCCCACCGAACCGATCCCCTTGAGCCCGAACTTCACCATCACGCTCGTGTCGTCCGGCTGCGTCTTCCGTTCGAAGCCGACCCCGACGCTCCAGCATTCGCTGCGCGGGAAGACCGTCAACAACGTGGAGCCATCGGTGAGATAACCGTTCCTCACGGAGTAGTTCGCCTGCGCCTTGACCCCTAGCCAGCCCAACACCCGCCACGCGAAAAGGCCCCGGACGTCTTCCGCCAGATCCCTGGATATCCGGTATTCGGCAAGAACACGGTGATCCTCGTCTTTCTTGTATTCGCCGCTGACCGCACCGACCGTGAAGGAGTTCTCCACCGGGTCGAACAGGGCCTCGCCCTGGAACCGCAATACTTCGATGGGGGTGATCCCCAGCCTGGCATAGATGTCCGACGAGGCATCGTTCTTCCTCGGGGGTATGCCCGTCCCCGTGTCGATCTGGTCCCGCAACGCCCGCACGTAGGGGGATAGCGGATCGACGTACGGGCTCCCGGACGTTTCTTTCCCCCCGAGATCATAGGCCCACTCGACGTGAAACGACAATAGTTCCTTCGGGGCGACCCCGTCCTTCACACCGAGAATCCGCTGCGAGAGGGTGAAGAGGAACTGGCTCTGCGTGGCCAGGCGGGACCACCGGTCCGTGATGGGAAGGTCATCCTGGCGGATTTTCGGGATGTACCGATATCCCGCGGAAAGACCCGCCGTGTGGACGAGAGCGCGATCCGGAAAGTCCCTGCGGGCGTCCGCGGAGAGGATCCCCCCGCCTCCGGGTACGAACCGACCCGCGTCGGACGTGTTTCCCGGAGACGTTTCGAACCGGGTCCCGAGAACGTCCGCGAAGAGGTACGGCATCAGCGTCACGGAACGGTACAATGGAAGGGCCCTGGAGACCTCGCCGAACCCTCTTGCTCGCAACTCGTCGAACCCGTCCTTTCGCTGGAACCGTGTTGCGGAGATCTCTCCGGAAAGATCGAGCCTTCCGGTCGGAAGCCCGCCGGGAAGAAGCGTCATCGTGTACTCCGGCATCCGCTGCACCGTGTTGTCCGGGCCGGGGATCTCCTGGAGGTCCTTGTTCCAGACGATGGAAACCGCCTGTTCCGCATTCTCCCCCGACAGGGATGCGAATCCTTCCGATCGGGCGTAGCGAAGCGACCGGAGGGCGTCCGAATCGATCAGGTCCACGTAATACATCGGATCGGTCGGCACCTCGAGCTTCGCATTCGCGGTGAAGGCGCCGGAGCGGAAGACGTTTTCCCCGTAAACCCGTCCCCTGTTCTCCCGTTCCTCCCGGTCCCGGAAATACGTGGCGCGGAGCGCCCCTTCCGATTCGGGATTCAGGACGAAACGGTACTCGACCTCCGGCCGGTAGCCCCGGTGGCTCATCGCATCCAGCGTCGCAGTAGCGTCGCTCCAGCGATTGATCACCTGGTAGTACGGGATCTGAAGCGTGTACCCCCTGGAATTGTTCGAGGAGAAGTTCGGGAGCAGGAGTCCGCTCTGCCGCGTCATCTTGACGGGAAACGCCCCCCAGGGGAGCCAGAAGACGGGTACCCCCCGGATCCGGAACGTGATGTCCTTCCCGTACGCGTATTCGTCGAGGGTCACCCGCAACCGTCGCACCTCGAACTTCCAGTCCGGCTCGGGGTCGCAGGGACATGTGGTCAGCATCCCCTTTTCGATCTGGAACGTGGTCTTCCCCGTTTTCCCGATCTTCTCGCTCGCGATGCGGTAGTTGCTGGTCCTGATCAGGATGGTCCCGTTGTAGAGCACCCCGGTTTCCGAGTCGAGGTTGATCGTGATCCGGTCGAACGCGAACTCCTCTTCCGCGTCCTTGTACCGGACTTTCCCCGACAGGTCCGCCTCCCCCGTTCCCGAATCGTACCGGATCCGGTCGGCCCGCATCGTTCGGGTCCCGAGAATAAGCTCCACGTTCCCCTCGGCGGCGGCGACCCCGGTCTCCTCGTCGTAAGAGAGCGTGTCGGCGTTGATCTGAACCGGGGAGTCGAGGCGGAATCCCTGTTTCGAAAGGCCCTTTACGACAGGGGGGAGCGGGAGCCGTACCTCGGCGAAGAGGTCGGCGGCGACTGCGACGATCAGCAGGAGAGCGAGGACTCCCCGACCGGCAAGGCTCACGGGACGAAACCGACGCGGTGACGGTAGGCGTCGCCGGCGGTCGCCAGGGAACCGCATACGAGGACGACCCCGTTCTTCCCGGCCCACCGTCGCGCGGCCCGCCACGCTTCCGGGAAGTCACCGGCCAGGCGCCACGCGATCTTCTGTCTCCGGCAGGCGGCGGCGAGCGCCGAATTTTCCGCCCCCCGAGGGTGGGCGAGGGGGTACGCGACGATTCCGTCCAGGTTCCCTGAGAGTTCACGAAGATACCCCGAAGCGTCCTTGTCGGCGAGCATGCTCCAAAGGGCCACCAGCCGCCTCCCCTTGCCCCAGGGAGGTTCGGCCGCGATCTCCCGCGCCAGCACGGACGCGGCCGACGGATTGTGTCCCCCGTCGACCCAGGCGCCGGCGTTCTTGCGGAGCGGGAGCGGGCACAATCGCCCGGGCCATCTCGAGGCGGGGAGCGCCTTCACGGCCGCGGCGGCGAACGCACACGGCGCGATCCCCTGGCCGGATGCAAGAAGCCAGGCGGCGGCCATCGCCACGGCCGCGTTATCACGCTGGAACCTGCCGGACATCCCGACCCGTAACCCCTTCAGATCGACTCCCGGGAGTGTGACTTCGAGCGCTCCGTCCCGGCGTTCCCTCCAGTCGAAGGTCCGGCCGAGTTCCCAGACGCGGCACTCAAGGCGCCTGGCGCGGCGCAGGACGACGGCGCGGGCCGCCGGACGAAGTCGTCCCGTGACCAGCGGGACCCCCCTCCGCAAGATCCCCGCTTTCTCCCCGGCGATCCGTCCAAGCGTCGTTCCGAGCCACTCGCGGTGGTCGTACCCTACGGTGGTGATGACCGTCACGGCCGATCGGCAAGCGCTGGTCGCGTCCCATCGGCCGCCAATACCGGCTTCCATGACCACAAGGCGGACTTTTTTTCGCCGGAACCAGTCGCACGCGGTCCAGGTCATCGCCTCGAACCAGGTCAGCGGACCCCCTTCCGGGTCGAGAAGCTCCACGGAGCGAAAACCGTCCCGAAGCGCGCGGGGGGAGATCGTCGCCCCGTCGACGCGGACCCTCTCTTCGGGCGCGACGAGGTGCGGGGAGGTGTAGAGTCCCAACGGGCCGAGCGGCAGCCGACGGAGGACGTCGAACGCGAAACAGGCGGTGGAACCTTTGCCGTTGGTCCCCGCGATGTGAAGGGTACGAAACGCTTTCTCCGGGTGCCCGGTACCGGAAAAGGCCGACAAGATCCGGGACAGACCCGGTCGGACGATTTCCCGGCCGGAAGGTACCGCTCCCCCGATCATCGATCCCCGGAGCCGGACAGGTAACGAAGGATCTGGGAAAGCGTCGCCTTCAGCCGGCTCCGCTCCACGATCATGTCCACCATTCCGTGCTCGAGGAGGAACTCCGCCCTCTGGAACCCTTCGGGCAGTTTCTGCTGGATCGTCTGCTCGATGACCCGCGGCCCCGCGAACCCGACCAGGGCGCCCGGCTCGGAGATGATGACGTCCCCCAGCATCGCGAAACTCGCCGCGACGCCGCCGGTGGTGGGATCGGTCAACACGCTGACATAGGGAAGGTGGGCGTCGGAGAGCCGCGCAAGCGCCGCGCTCGTTTTGGCCATCTGCATCAGGGAGAGGGTCCCCTCCTGCATCCGAGCCCCTCCCGAGGCGCTGAAGATGATGAGGGGCAGGCGGGATTCGAGGGCGACCTCGGCCGCCATCGCGACCTTCTCTCCTACGACGCTCCCCATCGAGCCGCCCTGGAACTCGAAATCGAGCACCGCCAGGGCCACCTCGATCCCATGAATCCTCCCCTTCCCCGTGATGACCGCCTCTTTCCGCCCGGTCTTCTTCTTCGCTTCCTTCAGGCGATCGACGTACTTCTTCGTGTCCGTGAAATTCAGAATGTCCACCGACTCCATCTCCTCGCCCGACTCGACGAAAGTTCCTTCGTCGATCACGGCGCGGATCCGCTCCCGGGCGGGGATCCGGAAGTGGTAAACGCACTTCGGACAGACGTTCAGGTTCCGTTCCACCTCGGGCTTGTAGATGATCTCGAGACAGGCGTGGCACTTGATCCACATCCCCTCGGGGATCTTGATCTTCTTGTCGCTTTCATCCTTTTTCCGGAACAGTCGAATCGCCATGGAATCGTCACCTCAGCGCCGTTTTGAGGGATCGGACGAACCGGGAAAGCTCCGCGGGACCTCGCGGGCCGCGGCCGTTCTTTTCGACGATCTTCACGCAGGCGCTCCCCACAACCGCCGCGTCCGCGTACCGGGTGGCGGCCTTCGCCATCTCCGGCGAGGAGATGCCGAAGCCCACCGCGACGGGGAGCTTCGTCGCCTTCGCGACCTTTCGGGTCCACGCCGCGATCGAGGGCGGGAAGGTATCCCGTACGCCGGTGACCCCGGTCACCGAAATCAGGTAAAGGAACCCGGAGCCGGCGCGGTCGAACGCGTGAACCCGCTCCAACCCGCTCGTCGGGGCCGCCAGGGGGATCCAGTCGAGCCCCGCTTTCCGGAGGGACGGAAGCGCCTCCCCCACCTCCTCGAACGGGAGATCGACCACGAGAATGCCGTCGACTCCCGAGTTCCTCGCATCTTCGCACAGCGTGGGCCAGCCGTACCGGAGGAACGGGTTGTAATAGCCGAACAGGACGACCGGGGTAGCGTGCGTGCCGCGAAATTTCCGGACCAGATCGAGGGCGCCGGCCACGTTCATCCCCGACGACAGCGCCCGCCGCGAAGCCGCCTCGATCGTGGGACCGTCCGCCGTGGGATCCGAAAAGGGAACGCCCACTTCGAGGATGTCGGCTCCCGCGTCCGCTGCCGCCCGGAGGTATCGCAGGGAGGACGGAGGGGTCGGGTCTCCGGCGGTCAGGTAGACCACGAGCCCCTTCTCCCCGGACGCGCGGAGTCGCCGGAAGACGGCGTCAATCGCTGTCACGACCGCCCTCCTGCAGATCCATCAAGATCCCCATATCCTTGTCGCCCCGTCCGGATAGGTTCACCAGGACGGTTTCGGACCGCCGCATCGCTCTCGCCAGCCGGTAGGCGTACGCCACGGCGTGGGACGACTCGAGCGCAGGCTGGATCCCCTCGTATCGGGAAAGGAGGGAGAATCCCGAGAGCGCCTGCGCATCCGTCACGGAGACGTACTCCGCCCTCCCGGTCTCTTTCAGCCACGCGTGCTCCGGGCCGACCCCGGGGTAGTCGAGCCCCGCGGAGATCGAGTGGGCTTCGAGGATCTGTCCGCCCGCATCTTGCAGGAGGAACGATTTGCTCCCATGGAGGACGCCGACATTTCCGCGGGAGAGCGTCGCCCCGTGTTTCCCGGAAGAGAGGCCGAGACCCCCCGCTTCCACCCCGTACAGGCGCACCCCGCGATGACGGAGGAACGGGGTGAAGATCCCCATCGCGTTGCTCCCTCCACCCACGCAAGCCACGATGGCCGTCGGGAGCTTCCCTTCCGCCTTCCGGAACTGGGGCAGCGCCTCACGGCCGATCACCGACTGGAAGTCGCGGACCATCATCGGGTACGGGTGCGGACCCGCGGTGGACCCGATCAGGTAGTAGGTGGTCCGCACGTTCGTCACCCAGTCGCGCAGGGCCTCGTTCATCGCATCCTTCAGGGTGCGGCTCCCCGAGGTCACCGGGTGGACGCGGGCGCCGAGCAGGCGCATCCGGAAGACGTTAAGGGACTGGCGCCGGACGTCTTCCTCCCCCATGTAGATTTCACACGGGATCCCCATTCGCGCACACACCGTGGCCGTCGCGACGCCGTGCTGGCCCGCGCCCGTTTCGGCGATGATCCTCCGCTTCCCCATTCGCTGCGCCAGCAGTCCTTGCCCAAGCGTGTTGTTGATCTTGTGCGACCCGGTGTGGGCGAGGTCCTCCCGCTTGATGTAGATCCTGGCGCCTCCCGCTTTTTCCGTCAGTCTCCCGGCGAAATACAACGGGGTCGGCCGGCCCGCGTAATTCTTCAGAAGATCGTCGAGCTCCCGGTGGAAGGACCGGTCGCCCCACGCGGCCCGGTACGCTTTCCCGAGCCCGATCAGGGCGGACATCAACGTTTCGGCGACGTACCTTCCCCCGAAGGGGCCGAAGTGGCCCGCCGGATCCGGCATCCTGCTCCCCTTACGGTTCGACAATCCGGAACCCCGATTTCGCGCGTTCGATGAACGACGCCACTTTCATTCGGTCTTTCCTCCCCGGGGACGATTCCACGCCGGATGCGACGTCCACCCCGAATGGGCGCGCCGCGAGAATGGCGCGTTCGACATTCTCCGGCGTAAGCCCGCCGGCGAGGAGCCACGGCCTTCCCCCGCTCCCCGGACCTTTCCCTTCCGCCACCCCCGGAAACCGCTCCGAGAGCGTCCCCCACGCAAGCTCCCGTCCCGTTCCCCCGTATTCCCCCTCCGCTCCGGCGTCGAACAGGAACGCCTCGCAAGGATACGCGAGGAGCGCCGGAAGATCCGGCGGACGTTCCGCATGGACCGCTTTCATCCGCCAGAGCGGGATACGGGAGGCGTCCCCGGGAAGTTCGTCCCCATGGAGCTGAACCCGTCGGATCCCAAGCCGCCCGCACAACGCCACGATCTCCCCGGGAGGTTCGTTGACGAAGACCCCGACGATTTCGGCACGATCCGCCACCGCCCGCACGATCTCCCGGGCGACGCCCGCAGGGACGAAACGGAGAGACCCCCGGAAAAAGTTGATCCCGATCGCCTCCGCCCCGCACGCAACGGCGTACGCGGCGTCTTCCGGCCGGGTCACCCCGCAGATCTTGATGCGGAACATCTTTTCCGCGCTACCCCTCTACCTTGGGGAGCCGGTGAAGTGCTTCCGCAATCTTTTCCTCTGGATAGTCGTAATCCTTCAAGCGCCCGTTGAGGTAGTCGTCATAGGCGGAAAGATCGAAGAACCCGTGCCCGCTCAGGTTGAAGAGGATCGTTTTTTCCTTCCCCTCCTCGTCCGCGCGTTTCGCCTCCTGGATCGCCGAGTGGATCGCGTGGGACGACTCCGGCGCCGGGAGAATCCCCTCCGTCCGCGCAAAAATCATCGCGCTCTGGAATACCGCGATCTGTCCGAAGGCTTCCGCCCCGATCAGCCCCTCGTGGCGGAGCTGACTGACCAGCGCCGAGTCCCCGTGATATCGCAACCCTCCCGCATGGATCCCGGCGGGGACGAAGTCGTGCCCGAGCGTGTACATCTTCATGAGCGGGGTCAGTTTCGCCGTGTCCCCGAAATCGTAGGCGTAGATCCCCTTGGTGAGGGTCGGGCAGGAGGATGGCTCGACGGCGACGATCCGGGGATCTTTCTTCCCCGAGATCTTGTCGCGCAGGAAGGGGAAGCCGATCCCGGCCAGGTTGCTCCCGCCGCCGCAACATCCGATGACCACATCGGGGTAATCTCCGGCGAGCTTCATCTGCTCTTTCGCCTCGAGACCGATGACCGTCTGGTGGAGACAGACGTGGTTCAGGACCGATCCGAGGGCGTAGCTGGTGTCCTCGTGCGTCGCCGCATCCTCGACCGCTTCGCTGATCGCGATTCCGAGGGACCCGGGGGAGTCGGGGTCCCCCGCAAGGATGGCGCGGCCGGAGTTGGTGTCCTTGCTCGGGGACGGGACGACCTTGGCCCCCCAGGTTTCCATGAGCATGCGGCGGTACGGCTTCTGGTCGTAGCTGACCCTCACCATGTAGACCTTCACATCGAGGCCGAAGAAGGAACCGGCGAGGGCCATCGCGGAACCCCACTGCCCCGCCCCCGTCTCCGTCGCGATCCGCTTCCGCCCCGCCATCTTGTTGTAGTACGCCTGGGGGATGGAGGTGTTCGGTTTATGGCTCCCCGCGGGACTGACGCCCTCGTACTTGTAATAGATCTTCGATTTCGTCCCCAGCGACTCCTCGAGGCGCAAGGCGCGGTACATCGGGGTCGGCCGCCACAGCGCGTAAATGTCCCGAACCTCCTCCGGGATCGGGATCTCCCGCTGCGTCGACATTTCCTGCTCGATCAGGGGCATCGGGAAGAGAGGGGCGAGATCATCGGGGATCACCGGTTTGCCGGTACCGGGGTGCAGGACCGCTGCCGGGGGATTCGGCATGTCGGCCATGATGTTGTACCACGTCTTCGGGATCTCCGAGTCCTTGAGGAGGAACTTCACTTTCATCGCATCGGCTCCTTTGCTCCTGGGTTCCCGTTTATTTTCCCACATATTCGCGGATCGCGTGAGCGGGGTCCGCCGCGAGGGCCAGGGACTCCCCGACCAGAAACAGCCGGGCGCCGGCGGCATGGAAGCGCCGAACCTGGTCCGCCCGCGTGATCCCGCTCTCCACCACAGGGTACACCCCTTCAGGGAGGAGGGGGAGAAGCCTCGCGCCCGTGGACAAGTCCACCGCCAAGGAGTCGAGGTCCCGGTTGTTGATCCCGAGCAGCCGGGCCCCGGAGCGGGCGGCGATCGAAACCTCCGCCGCATCGCGCACTTCCACCAGCGGTTCGAGTCGATGCTTGAAGGCAAGGTCCGCCATCTCCCCCGTCCTCTCCCCGAGGACGGAGACCATCAGGAGGACCAGATCCGCGCCGTGCGCCCGGGACTCGGCCAGCATATATTCGTCCAATACGAAATCCTTCCGAAGAAGCGTTGCCGCCGGGAACGCCGCCCGGACGTCCGAAAGATCGGAGAGCGACCCGCCGAAGCTGCGCGACTCGGTCAGGACGGAGACCGCCCAGGCACCCCCCGCGAGATAGGCGGCGGCCGTCGCCACGGCGTCCAGATCTCGCCGGATCCATCCGCGCGAAGGGGAGGCACGCTTGATCTCGGCGATGATAGCGGGTCCTGCCGGGATCGTCTGCAGGAGATCCCTTGCCGGCCCGCGCATCTCCCCTTTCCGGAGAAGATCTCCGATCGGAACCCGGGACTTCCGGAGGAGAAGCTCCTCGCGGACGCCCTCCAGGATGCGATCGAGGTGGGTCAGCGGACTTCCCTCTTCCCGAGGACGGCGAGGAAAGCCCGAAGCCGCTCCATCGACGCCCCCGAATCGATCGAGCGGGTCGCCGCCCTCACCCCGTCCCGTAAATCCTCCGCCGCCCCGCCGGCGACGGCGGCGAAAGCCGCATTCACGAGCACGGCCTGGCGCGCGGGACCCGGGTGCCCCGAGAGGACCCCTTCGAGGATCTTCGCGTTCGCGGCGGCGTCCCCTCCCCGAAGGGCGCCGAGGGGGACGTACTCGAACCCGATCGAGCGCGGGTCGAAGAGGAACCGTTTCACCTTCCCCTCCCGCACCTCCCAGACGATGGTCGGTGCCGCAAGGGTCACTTCGTCGAGCCCGTCGGTTCCGTGGACCACGAAGGCGTGCCGGTGGCCGGATTCGCCGAGAACGCGGGCGTAGGTATCCCCGAGTTCCTCGCTGAACACGCCGACCACCTGCCGTCGCACCCCGGCGGGATTGCTGATCGGACCGAGGATGTTGAAGATCGTGCGGATCGCGATCTCCCGGCGCGGTCCGATGGCGTATTTCATCGCGGCGTGGAACCGGGGGGCGAACATGAAGGTGATACCGGCCAAGTCGAGGGCGAGCTGCACCCTGGCCGGGTCCGCGTTGAGATCCATACCGAGGGCTTCCAGGACGTCCGCGCTGCCGGACCGGCTGGTCACGGACCGGTTTCCATGCTTGGCAACGGGTATGCCGGCCCCCGCAGCGACGAACGCTACGGTGGTGGAGATGTTGAACGTGCCCGAGCGATCCCCCCCGGTTCCGCACGTGTCGAGCACCTCCTTCCCGGCCGGCGGGACGATGCGGATCGCCTTTTGCCGCATCACTTCCGCGGCCGCTGCGATCTCCGTGATCGTCTCCCCTTTCATGGCGAGGCAGGAGAGGAACGAGGCGATCTGGGACGGTGAGGCCTCGCCCCCCATGATCATCCGCATCGCATCCCGCATTCCGTCGGCCGACAGGTTCTTGCGCGCCGATACCGCGGCGATCGCCTCCCGGATGTTCCCGAACTCGCGAAGGACCGGCTGGGAGGGGTCGATGAGGGAAAGGAAATTCTCGAGGATCCGCATCCCCGATTGGGTGAGGATCGACTCCGGGTGGAACTGAACGCCGAAGACCGGTTTTTCGAGGTGGCGCACACCCATCACTTCGCCGTCCTCGGCCTCGGCGCAAACCTCGAGTTCCGATGGAAGGGTGCCGCGCTCGACGGCGAGGGAGTGGTACCTCGTGGCGGTCATCGGGTTCTCGACCATCGAGAAGATCCCTTTCCCGTTGTGCCGGATCCGGGAGGTCTTCCCGTGCATGAGCGCCTGGGCATGGACGATCCGCCCTCCGAACGCCTGCCCGATGCACTGGTGACCGAGGCAGACTCCGAGGACGGGGATTTTGTCCTGGAAGGCCCGGATCGCATCAAGAGAGATCCCCGCCTCTCCCGGACCGCCGGGTCCGGGAGAGATCACCAGCCCCGCGGGGTCTATCCGCACGAGTTCCTCCACGGTGATCGCATCATTGCGGAAGACGGAAACCTCCGCGCCCAGCTCGCAGAACTGCTGCACGAGGTTGTAGGTGAACGAGTCGTAGTTGTCGATGACGGCGATCATCGCCCCTCCGGCTTCCCGGGCGCCACGCCGACGGCCCGGAAGAGGATCTTCGCCTTGCTCAAGATCTCGTCCCATTCCCGCGCGGGATCCGAATCCGCGACGATTCCGGCCCCGGCCTGGATCATCGCCTCTCCCCCCGACATCACGATCGTCCGGATGGCGATGCAGAAGTCCATGCTCCCCTGCAGGTCGAAATACCCCACCGCACCCGCGTAGATCCCGCGGCGGAACGGTTCGAGCTCCGAGATGATCTGCATCGCGCGCACCTTCGGGGCACCGGAGACCGTCCCCGCGGGGAACGCCGCCCGGAGGACGTCGAACGCGGTGAATCCGTCGCGAAGTTTCCCGACCACGTTCGACACGATGTGCATGACGTGGGAATATCGTTCGATCCCCATCAACTCGTCGGCCTTCACGGACCCCCACGCTGCGACCCGGCCCACGTCGTTGCGGCCGAGGTCCACGAGCATCACGTGTTCCGCGATCTCCTTCGGATCCGACAGCAGCTCCGCCTCCAGACGACGGTCCTCCGCCGCGTCGATTCCTCGGGGGCGCGTGCCCGCGATCGGACGGAGCTGGATCTCGTCCCCCTCGAGCCGGACGAGGATCTCGGGGGAGGAACCGACGATCGACCGTTCCCCCATTCGCAGCAGGTACATGTAGGGGGAGGGGTTGAGGGCGCGAAGGACGCGGTATACCTCGGCGGGGGTCCGTCGCGTGCGGACGGTCGCCCGGTTGGAGAGAACCGCCTGGATGATGTCGCCGTTCCGGATATGCTCCTTGGCTTCGAGCACCGCGCCGAGGAACTTCTCGCGGGGCATCTCGAACCCGGGGGAATCCCCGCCCTCGTCCTCGTCCGGAACCTCCGACCAGGCCAGCGGCGCGCGGAGGATACCCCGGACCTCCTCGATCGCGTCGAGGGCACTGGCGTAGGCGGACTCCGGGTCCTCCCCCCCGCGAACCGAGCCGTGCGCGACGATGAGGACCGTGTGCCGAACGTTGTCGAAGATCACCAGGCGGGATGGAAACAGGAACATCGCGTCAGGGGCGTCGGTCAACGGCTTTTCCCCGCCGACCTTTTCGAGGTACCGGACGTAGTCGTAGCCGATGTACCCGACGGCCCCTCCGGAGAGGCGGGGAAGTCCGGGGGCCGGACGGTAACGGATCTCTTTCAGGATTCCGGCGAGCGCATCGAGCGGGTCCCCCGTGACGGGGACGGTCCGCGTCTCCGCCCCGGTTCGAACCGTAATTCCGTTCGCGTCCGCGCAAAACCGGAGATGGGGATCGAAGCCGATAAAGGAGTAACGGGCCCATTTTTCGCCTCCCTCCACGCTTTCCAGAAGGAAGTGGTCGGTCGGGAACCGGGCGGAAATCTTCAGGTACGCGGAGACCGGGGTTTCGAGGTCGGCGTGGAACTCGCGGAAGACGGGGATCAGGGTCCCTTCCTCCGCCTCTCTGAGAAACTGTTCCTTGTCGGGGACGATCATGCCTTCACCTCATCCCCGCACCAGGATGACGTCGATCTTCATCCCGGAACGGATGGCCTTCATCGCCTTCATGGCCTCCTCGCGGGAGCCGAACGGGCCTACGCGCACGCGGTACAGCTCCCCTTGCTTCAGCCCCGTGACGTGGACCACCTTCGCCTTGTACCCCCCCCGTTCGAGCCGCCTTTTCACGGCTTCCGCGGTCTCGCGGTTTTTCATCGCCCCCGCCTGGAGCATGATCTTCGCGTCCCCGGAAGGTGGGGCGACCGTCGCCGCCTCTTTTTTCTTCCCCAGCGGCTCCGGAGAGGGGTCTTTCCGGGAGAGCGCCTCGGGGAAGGTGGCCTCGGACTCCGTCTTCTTCAGTTCGTCACCGGCGGTCGGCGGCACGGCGGCGGGAGGGGGTATCGCCGGTATCTTCACCGCTTCCTCCGAAAACGCGGACAGATCTTTCCGGATCTCCGCGGAAGCCGGGATCCGCACGCCATTCTCCCCCGCGTTTCCCCGGGCAGCGGTTGTTCCCGCCGCCTCCTTCAAGGCGCTCTTCTCGACATACCTTCCCAGTTGCATGCCGAGAAAAAAGGCGACCGCAATTACGACGAGCACGCCCAAGATGAAGAAGGCGAAGGAGTGCCGGTCCGGATCTCTCCGTCGAAATCCGAGTTTGTGACGGAGCGATCTCACATCCGCTCCGGGGCCGTCACGCCGATCAGGGAAAGCCCGGAGGCGACGACCGTCTTCACGGCAAGGGCGAGCGCGAGGCGTGCCTGCGTCCGCTCGGGGGACTCCCCGAGGAACCGGTGCTGGTGGTAAAAGGCGTGAAAGAGATCGGCCACCTCGAGGAGATAGAAGGGGATCCGGTGCGGCTCGCGCGTCTTCGCGCTCTCCGAGACGACGTCGGGAAAGCGCGCGACCGCCTTCATCAGCCGGACTTCCTCGGGGAAGGAGAGGATGGAGAGGGGCACGTGCCGCGTGACCGTCTCGCTCCGGGCTCCCGCCTCGCGGAAGATGCTGCAGATCCGGGCGTGCACGTACTGGATGTAGTACACCGGGTTGGTCCGGGATTGGGTCTTTGCCAGCGTGAGGTCGAAGTCGAGGTGCGTGTGGAAACTGCGCAGGAGGTAGAAGAAGCGCGCGGCGTCCACCCCCACCTCGTCGAGGACTTCGCGCAAGGTCGTGAATTCTCCGGACCGGGTCGACATCTGGACCGCCTTCCCGTCGCGGATCAGGGTCACGAACTGGACGAGGAGGACCTCGAGGCGGTTCTCGTCTTCCCCGAGACCCCGAAGCGCCGCACGCAGTCTCGGCACGTATCCGTGGTGGTCGGCACCCCAGATGTCGATCATCATGGAGCACCCCTCCCGCAGCTTGTGGCGATGGTAGGCCACGTCGGCCGCAAAATAGGTCGTTCGCCCGTCCGCACGAACGAGTACACGATCCTTCTCATCCCCCAGCGCCTGGCTGCGGAAGTAGGTCGCCCCTTCCGATTCGTAGAGCTGCCCGCGTTCCCGGAGATCCGCGAGAGCGGCGGCGACGAGGCCCCGGTCGTGCAGCTCCCGTTCCGCGAACCACCGGCCGAACGTTACCCCGAACGATTCGAGGTCCTCGCGGATTCCGCGAAGGATCCGATCTCCCGCCTCCTGCCGGAACACGGGGAGAACCTCCTCTTCCGGTGCGTCGGCGTAACGGTCCCCCACCTCGGTGCGAAGAGCCCGTGCGAGCTCGACCATGTACTCCCCGCGATACCCGTCCTCGGGAAGTGACGCTTCCCTTCCGCACTCCATCCGGTATCTCGCGAAGAGCGAACGCCCGAGGTTGTCCATCTGGTTGCCGACGTCGTTGATGTAATACTCCCGGACGACCTTGTGGCCGGTGAACTCGAGGATCCGGGCGAGGGCGTCCCCAACGGCGGCGCCGCGCCCGTGACCGACATGGAGAGGTCCGGTCGGGTTGGCCGACACGAACTCGAGGTGGACGGTTTTCCCTTCCCCGATCGCCGAGGCACCGAACCGCGGCCCCTTCTCGAGGGCGACCGCGATGATTTCTCTCCAGAACTCCTCGGAGAGAACGATGTTGATGAACCCCGGACCGGCGATCGAAAGGGATGCGAAGCGTCCGCGCAGGTCCTCTTCCCCGAGCGCAGAGACGATTTCCTTGGCGACCTCGCGCGGTTTTCTCCCGAGTCTTCCTGCAATCTGCATCGCCGCGTTGGTGGAGAAATCCCCGTGCGATTCCTGCCGGGGGATTTCGAGGGACACGGAAACCTCCATGTCCACTCCCCAATCCGCAATCTTTTTCCGCACCGCGGAGAAGACCAGGGATTCCACGATCTGCCGAGCGTCCAAACAGGGCCTCGAAGTGAAAATGATTGTAAAGATTGCAGTTTATCCCCCCGGGTGGGGAGTGTCAACGCGCTGGGCAAACGCGCTGCAGAAATGCTGGATTCCTCGCGGGCGGCCTCCGCTCCGCTGCGTCATCCCGCCCTCCGGGTGTCACCCCGGGTAGACCGTCACCCGGTCCCGGCCTCGTTTCTTGGAGAGATAGAGTGCCTCGTCCGCATGCTTCAGGAGCTCCTCGACCCCGTTGCCGTGATGAGGGGCGCACGCGACGCCGAAGGAAGCGGTGACGGAGACCTCCCTCCCCTCGTGGGAAAAGCGGATCTGGCGGATCATCCGGCGAAATCTCTCGGCCCCCTCCCGGGCCCTCTCGGTGTCCGCCATGTGGAGATACAGCACGAACTCCTCCCCACCGTAGCGCCCCGCCGAATCCCCTTTGCGGACCCCCTTCCTGACGACCGAGGCCACCCCCCGAAGCACCTCGTCCCCGAACGGGTGTCCGTACTTGTCGTTGATCCCCTTGAAGTGGTCGATGTCCATCATCACGACACCGCACGGGTGCCGGCCGTCGAGCAGGGCAAGGTCGCCCGCCAACCGCTCGAGGAACGCCTTCCGGTTCGACAGCCCCGTCAATCCGTCCGTGGTCGCCTTTTTCGTGAGGAATTCGAGCCGCTCGACATGGGAGAGCCCGAGCTGCATGACCGTTGCGATATCCCGCGCGGTCTCCGCGTGCCGTTTCCGGAACCGCTTCTCCTCCTGGTGGGTGCAGACCACGGCACCCCGGAACCCCCCGCCCCCACCGACGGGCAGGAGAAGAAAGGACCGCTCCCCCTCCCTTTCCCACGCTCCCGGGAGGACGCCCTGGTTTCGCGGGGTGCCGGCGGCTCCCGAAAAGATGCGCTGCGTGCCGGTTCGGATCACCCAACCTACGTAGCTGTCGCCGAGGGGTTCGGGTTCCTCCGCCCCGGGTCCGCCCCCTTCGGACGAGAGTTCCCAGGCGATCCGGCCGATCCGGTGATCTTCCCCCGATTCGACCAGCAGGACCCTGCCCGCGTCGACCTGATGACGGACCTGTTCCGCGGTCTCCGCGTAGACCCTCTCCCTCCTCGACCGGAGACCGGGGGCAGATTCGGCGTCCACGTCCGTACCGACTTCCGCCATCTTCCTGACCATCCGCTGGTACCAGTCCCCGCGGAGGAAGTACCGGTCTCCCAGGTGCAGCTCCCGCATCCTCTCGATATCCCGACCGACGAACTGGCCCGCCAGCTCCATCACAGGGATCACGGGATCCCTCCATGGCCCCTCCTCCTCCCGTACCGCGAGGAGGATCCCCTCCACCACGCCCTCCCGGAAAACGGGAACGGCGGCGATCCCCGTTGGGACGCTTCCCGGGCCGTTTTTCCACGCCGCATACCGCGCCGCGCCGGAGCCGACCTCGAGAAACGTTTTTCTGAAAACGGTCGCCTCCCGGACAGGGACGTACGTGTCCGGGACGGAGATCTCCCGAGGGGACGGGGACCCGCGGCTGAGAAGTATCCCCTCGTAGAGGTCGGTTCCCGGCAATCCGGAGCGTGAGAGGTATCCGACGTGCCCGGCCCCGGTCATGGAGAGGAGACCTTCGAGTGCCCGACGGATCCCATCCTTCAGCTCCTGTTCCCTTCGCAGCAGGCTGGAATCCTCGGTCATCTCCGCCTCGGCGGGAATACCGCCGTTTCCGGGATTTTCCCATGGAAGAACCAGTGCCCGGCTTTTCGCGATCGCCTCCTGAACGCCGGCCCGCTCCCTTCCCCTCCCCGGGTAACCGCCACGGACAGCGAATCCGGCCGCTCCTGCGATCAGCGCCATCGACGAGGTGTGGAGAATTTCCGGCACGAAGGGTCCGTGGGCCGCGGCCAGCCAGATGTCGGCGCACACGATCGCCGGGATGGAGAAGGTCGGCGGAAACTCCAGGGCGAGGAGGAAAAAGAGGGCCGCAGGGACGACGCCGCTCCGCGCGACCGGCGGGACGAACGCGTGGATCTCCATGGCGGCGACGCCTCCCCAAACGAGGAGGGGGCCCGGGTCGGCGGCCTTGTCCTTCCTCTTCCGGGAGAGGAGGTACGTCGCGACATGAACCGCGGCCACAACCGGACCGACTGCGGCGCAAAGGAGGAAAGGAACCTCCCCGGGATACCGCTCCTGAAGAAGGAAGAGGACGAGGAGGTACGGTGGGGCCAGAAGCCCGGCCCCGTACCTAACGTTTCGCGGCAGGCCGGGAGGCGGGCTGAGGTCGGGCATCCTGCCGCGGGGGGACGACGATCACGTTTTCCCCCTCCTTGATGAGGCCGAGCCTGCGGGCCTCCTGCTCGATCGCCGCGGGATTCCCGCGAAGGTCATCGACCGTGCGTTTCAGCAGGGCGTTTTCCCGCCGAAGCTGGTCGACCTCGCTGCGCAGCTGGCGCTCCGTCCTGCGAAGCTTCCAGCTGTCGACCACCCCCATGTCGCGGAAAAGGGAGATGAACAGCGCCGCGGCCACCAGGCCGGCCGCGATGTAGAGCGGAAGGCGGCGCTTTTTCCGGGCCGGATCCCTCAAGGGGATCGTCATGTCGGATATTCTCGTCTTTCTTCCCATGATCCGTGAAACATCATATCGGAAAATACCTCGGCGGATATTACGGAAATCCACGTTCAGCGGTTTTTTCCGGATATCTTGTGGAAATTGCGGACCCTGTCCGCGTTCTCTCCCCGGTGACAGGAGGCGCACATGTCGTTAAGGAAGACGGATCCGGGATCCCTCAGGTAACCGCTGGCCGCCGGGCTGCCGTCACGTGTTCCGCCCGCGTGCGGATCGTGGCACGTCAGGCACCCCATGGCCCCGGAGAGGGACCGGTTCCCGGAAGGATCGAAGAGGGGGAACATCGGGCGTTCCCCTTCCTTGAACCGACTGTGCATCGTGACCGGGGTCTCCAGGGTCACGGTTGCCCCGTAATTGGTCGGAACCTCCCGTCCGATGGAGGGATGCTTCGTTCTCCCGGGCACCGGCCCTTTCCCCCCTTCCCGGTGGCACCGAAGGCAAGGCAGGTCGGGCCGGAAGATCTCCTCCCCGAGCTTCGGACGAACGTTGACCACGGGGGGATCACGGTGGACGAGATGGCAGCCCGCGCAGGCGTTCGGTCCCGACGAAGCGTGTGGAGTCTTCCGGATCTTGCGGGCGGCGGGATGGCATCCGTAACACGTGTCTTCCATTCCCCCCTTCCCTTCCGCCCCTTTTCCGTGAACTTTATGGCAGGAACCGCATCCGTCTTTCGATTTCCGGTGGCGATCGAACAACGCTCCCCCCCTCGCGGGATGGCATTTCCGGCAAGATGTTTCACGCGCCTCGTCCGAGTGGGGCGGGTGACAGGCGAGGCAATCCGCCGTTCCGTGCTTCATCGCCTTTCCGGGGTGGCATTCCGAGCAGATATCCGCGCTCCGGAGATCGCCGGATCCCGCTTCTTCCGCGGATCGTCGCAGGAGTTTCCCGACACCTTGACCCACCGGCATGATGCCGCTTCCGTGGACATCGTGGCACGTCGGGCAAGAGAGCACCCCGGTACGGGACGTTTCTCCATCGGGGCCGATCATCGGGAACCGCTCCGGCAGCGGTCGGGACGACATGACGTTCGTCGGATGTCCCCCGAGGGGAAGCCGCGATCCCAGTCCCTTCCCTTCCCCCGAGAGGTGGCATGCACGGCAAGATTCTTCCCCCCTCCCGCCGGTTCCCCTCGCCGGTCCCCACATCCACGGGGACCCTCCGCCGTGGGGCAGGTGACACGGCTCGCACACGCTGTTCCCGGCGATCCCCCGCAGATCGTGCGGGGTGAGCACGACCGTGTCCTGCTTCCTGTGGCAGGTGGTGCAGAGAAAGCCGTTCGGCCGGTACGGCTTGCGCACCCGTTTTCCCCCTTTACCCCCGCCGTGGGGATCGTGGCACGTCGGACAGGTCACGGCGCCGAACGGTGATTTCCGGCCGCGCGGGTCGAATCCCGGGAGATCGGCGGACCTTCCGGTTTCGCGATCCGAGGCCCCTTCCAGGTGCTGCGAACTCCCCGGGTGGCACCTCCTGCACAGGACCTTCCAAGGATCGCCGTCGGAAATCTTCTTCCCGTGGACGGGGTGGCATTCGAGGCACTGGATATCGGTTCCGGGAGCGGCCCCTCCGTGGGATTTTCCGCGCATCCCGGAGTGGCACCAGAAACAGTTCTCCGCCTTCTCCGTTCCCGGGGAGAGCAACGGGGTCCCCTTGACCGCGGCATGCACCTTGTGACAGGTACGGCAGACGATCTCCCCGGACGATCCGACCACGAGACTCTTTTCCCGGACCGTTTCCGAAAGCCGACCCTTCGGGAGCTTCTCGAATACGGGGTGTGCGAGCGCGATCCCGCCCTCCTCCCGGATCGTGTTCTGGGCTTCGTGGCAATCGAGACAGGTGTACGGTTTGGGCGACCGCAGCAGAGAGGTCCCCGCCGGAGCCTCGTGCATCCGGTGGCAGCGGCTGCAGATCTCCCGCCCGCCGGCGGCAGCCACCGTCACGTGCGTTCCGGCCGCTCGCCCCGCCTTGACGTCCGCCGCCCAACGGGAGGGGTGGCATCTCCGGCACGGCCCCTCCGCCCGGATCTCCTTTCCCCGGAAGGCGCGCCCCTCTTCCCCCGCTTTCGCGTGGAACGTGTGGCAGGTGAGGCACGTTTCCTCGCCCGGATGGGACGCGCCGTCGGCGCCACCCCTTTCGAACCGATGACAGGAGGTGCAAACGGCGACGGACCGGGCCGCTTCCCTCCCGCTTCGATGGACCGGATGGCACTCCAGGCAACCGGGAAGGGAGATCTCGCCGCCCTTGCGGCCCCTCAGGCCCTCAAGAGGATGACCACCGGCCCTGGCCGGATCGATCGACACGTGGCAGCGGAGGCAAAGCGCGCTCCCCGACTCGCGGAGGAGGGCTTTCCCGGTTCCGCCGTGGGCCGCATGGCAATCCGGGCACCTCGCTTCCCCGGTACGCCCGGCATGAAGGGTCCCCGGTTTTTCGGCATGGTCCGGATGGCAACCGGCGCAGACGGCGCTCCCCCCTTTCCGTAAGGAAACTCCGGACCCGGCGAGGACTCCCCAACCCCCTTTCACATGGGGGGAGTGGCATGCGGTGCACGTTCGCTCCCCCCCCTTTCCCTTCGGGATAGCGGGGTGTTGCGCGCCCCTCCAGAGGACCGCACGGCTGTCCTGAACGGATCCGTTGTGACAACTGCCGCAGATCCTCTCCTCGTCGAACGCCTTTTTCTCCCCGGGAGCGAGAAAAGAGGGATCGAAAAAGACGCTTTCCCGGATGTGGCAGAGGGAACAGTTCTCCTGGTCGAAGGTGGGACGGGAAGCCCCGGATCCTTCGAGAAGGAGCGCCAGCATCAGCGCAAAGGGAACGATTCCCCTTTTCAACAGTTGCGCCTTCCCGCGGTCAGGGGGCGATCTCCCTCTTGAACAGGATGAACGCACCGCGCACTTCCCCCGAGGGCAAGGTGAAGGGGACCGTTCCGACCATCTCCCACCCCTCTCCGCCCGCGCGGTTCATCTTCTCCATCTCCAGGCCGGTCTTCGGAAGACCCCCGAAGACGTCCGGCTGCCGGACGAAGATCTGGCCGTACTCCCACCGCTTTTCGCTCATCGCATCGCTCCCTTAGTGTTGCGTTTCATAAATACGGTGTCGCACCGAGAGGATCGATGCGCCGCATCCGGCAAGGCGTCGCGACCGAGGCGTACTGAGCGAGTACGGTGAGGGAGCGCAACGAAGCCGGGGCGGATGCAGCGGGCCTCGAATGCAACCGTATTTATGAAACGCAACACTTAGTCTTCATTCCCGAAACAGGCCCACGCTGTTCTCCCGCTGGTCCGCGACCCATATCCCGCCCGCCGCCACGGCCAACCCGACCGGATCGTCGAATACGACGGGGCGCCCCTTTACGCGAAGGGCCTTCGCAAACTCTCCGCGCTCATCGAAGAGCTGGACGAGCCCCGTATAGCTGTCCCCCACCCAGAGTCGTCCCCGAAGGTCCAGGGCGATCCCCGTGGGACGGAAGATCTTCCCCTCCGCGGCTCCGAAGCGCTTCAAAATTCCAAGGTGCTTTCCGAAAGCGGAGAACCATTGAACGCGGGCGTTCATCACGTCCGTGACGAAAAGGCGTCCCGTCGGGTCGATCGCGATCCGGAAGGGAGACTGGAACTGTCCGGGCGCCTCTCCCCGTTTTCCCCACGTCTCGGGCGGCGCCCCCGGCTTCCGGAATACGACGATCCGGTGGTTCCGGTTATCGACGCTGTATACCGCGTCCCCGTAAACCGCGACCCCGGTCAGCCTCGCGTTACCCCCAGCCGCATACACTCGATGGATCTTGCCGGAAAGGTCCAGTTCGAGAACCTTTCCGGCGGCGCCGTCGGCCAGGAAAATCGCACCGGACGGCCCGATGGCGATCGCCGACGGATCTTTCCACGCCCCTTTTCCCGGGATCTCCCGGAGGAACTCCCCGCGTTGGGAAAAGATCGAAATCGTCCGGGCCCCGGACTCGAGGAGGAAGACGACGCCTTTCCGGTCCACGGCAACGTCGAACGGGTTCGAAAGGAGGCGGGACGAGACGCTTCGGATCCGGAGCGGCGCGCCCTCAACGTCGGCCGCACGGATGGAAGATCGGGGCGGAAGCAGGCAAAGGACGAACAGCAGGATCGCGGCTATCGGATGTCGTCCGGAAGCCATTTCCGTCCTCCTCCCTCGATCATCCGAAGAGCGATCGGATCCTCGAACCCTTCACGGAGTCCTTTCACGCCGGCAGCGGCGATCGCCCGCCGGCCCTCCGTCGAGTGGCAACGCCGGCACGCCGCCGGAGTACCGTTTGCGTCGTGCCGCCTCCCCTCCCGTCCCGTCTCTGGAACCGGAGAGTAGACGAGCCGGAAGGCGACTTCGCCGGACGTTTCCCCGGCGCCCCATCGACGTTCCGGGTCCCGTCCATGGCACCCGAGGCACGAGACGACCGTTTCATGCATGTTGAGAAAAGCGGTAGTGGATGCCGGCTTCCGGTGCGGGGACGGCGCGTGGCACTGCGGCGCCTGGCAGGCGGTGTCCCTTTTCATGGAATGCGGTCTCTTCCCCCCGTGAAAGGAGGCGGCCCCGGCGGATCCGGAAACGTTCCGCGTGAGACTCCACCCGTGGAGGGACGCGTAGAAGAGAACGGCGGCGAGGAACGCGAGGAGTGGAAAAAGGGACCGTGGCCGCCGCATCACGTCGTTCCCTTTCCGGTTCCGTCGAGCATCTCCCTCGCCCTCTCCACCATCGGATTGAACGGGTCTTTCTCGATGAAGATCGTCAACTGCTCCCTTGCTTCCCCGCTTCGTCCGTCCCGCAGCAGCGCCACGGCAAGGTTGAACCGCGCCTGCGAGTAGTCCGGAAGGAGTCGGAGCGCTTCGGCGTAGGAGTCGCACGCCTCCCGGTACTTCCCTTCCCGCGCGAGCCGGTTCCCCCTCTCCAGGTGTTCACGCACTTCCACCGATTCACGGTCCTCGGCACTCTCCGTCGCCTCCGGCGTCGGCACGAGGACCCCGCACGCCACGAGGTCTCCCACCCATCCACCCCTCTTCTCCGCTTCCCGGAGCGGGACAGTCCCCTTGAGGATCGCACGACGGAAGTCGGCGGGAGCGTTCCACCAGCGCTGCGGCAGGTGGACGGCGAGAAGATGGACCGTGAGGGCGGCCCCGAACCCGGCATGGACCGTGCGCATCCAGTCGTATGCGGATGCACCCGGAACGCCGAAGGACGACGGCCATCGGAGAAGGATCCCGGACGCGGCGACGAGGAACGACCAGGCGAGGATCGCCAGGTAATCCCCCTTCTCGGCGGGGGAATATTTCCCGTCGTCCGTCCCGCCCCCTTTCCTCCGTCGGATCGAGGTCCACTCCCGACCCCACGGGAGGAACGCCACCTTTTCCGCCGGCAGGTCGAGCCGGATTCCGATCGCCGCCAGCACGATCGCGTGGTACCCGAGGAGAAACAGGGCCGCGATTCCCGTCGCCGTATGGACGGATCGGGATCCCCCGACTCCCGCGCCCCCCGCAAGCGAGGAGGAGGCGAGGACGATCCAAAGCGCCCCGGCGACCCAGTGCTGGAGGAGTTGATGGGGGGTGAATCTTCGGACCGTCTCCGGTGGGCGGATCCAGTTCATGGGCGGTCCCCCCCGCGGGACGGCGGTGGGGAGAGGGCCCATCCGGCCGCCCACCCCGTGAACGCGAGCAGGAAGAAGAGCAGCGCGCGGACGACCTCGCGACCCTTGCCGTCTTGTCCCCGATGATCCACGAGGGCGCGCATGGCCGGGGAGACGCGTGGGTGACAACCGGAGACCGCGCAGGAAGCGCCTCCCTTTGCCGCCACGGCGGTACCCTCCGGGTGCGCCGGATGGCAATCCACGCAAAACCGTGCCGTATTCGCGAACGACCCGTGGGGCCCTGCGGCGGCGACGTCGTACTCCTTCCGGTGACACCCTGAGCACCGCCGTTCCTTTGCGGATCGATCCCCCTTCCGGTCCGCGGCGGAGTGGCAGAGCCGGCACGGGGACCTCCCCGGAGAGATCCGCCGGTGGCTCTCCGTGAAACCGGCGAACGCGGCTCTCCGGTGGGAAGCGATCGCCCCGTCGTTCCCCCCGTGGCACTCCCCGATGCACTGCGCCGCACCCGGCGGAACGGGGTGGGGGGCGTTTCGTGCGTCGGGATGACAGTCGGAGCAGTAGAGCGCCTCGTGAAGCCAGTCGGGGGAATCGTGGACCTTGAGATTCTTTTCCGCCCCATCGGTCGCCACCCGCAGTTCGAGTCGGTGACAAAGGAGACACCCCTCCTGATCGGAGGCACGGGCGGCACCCGCCGACAGGATCCCGATGAGGATCAGGGGGATCCATGGAAGGGGAAATCGGGGGTGGAAGCCGCGGCTATTCGACATAGAACCGAACGTCGACGTTGATTTCCGCAGCCGTCCGGTCGAACGACCAGCGCGCGATCTCGCGGCGGACCTGTTCGACGAAGATCTTCTCCAACGGGCCGTCCGTTTCCGGACGAAGGAGATCGATACGGATCACCTTGCCCTCTCCGTCGGTCCGGATCTGGAGGAAGACGTTCCACCACCCGGAGGTGTACTCGCGCTTCGATACCTTCAGGTCCGGATACGTTACCTGGGTATGGCTACGATCGATGGACGTCGGCGGGTAGCTGGTCACGACCATCCTGACGCGCGGATCGAGGTACCCGCCGCCCTTCCCGCCCCCCCCTCCTCCGCCCGTGCCGCCGCCACCCCCGCCTTCCCCTCCTCCCGACCCGATCCCCAGCCCCTTCCCCCCTTTTCCCGACCCCTTCCACCCTTGGCGCATCCTGCCGGCGCTGTCGCGGGCCCAGCCTTGCACCCCTTCGGACCGTAACCGGGCGAGGTACTCCCCGTACTCCCCGACCGGCGGCGACCCTTGCGCGCCGCCTTCCACCCCGGTCGAGGCGTCCCCGCCCGCGCTCCCTCCCCCCCCGCCGCCGGAAGCCCCGGGGGCGGGGGAGTCGATGCCCGTCGCCGTCGACCCGGAGGGGGGCTGCACGTGACGCTCGGTGGGAACGGGGGCCGCCGAAACCGGTGGCGAAGAGGGTTTCCGCGCTTCACCGACGGCGCGGATTCGCATCCCGCGGACGGTCGTCTCTCCGCGCTTCGATCCCGTTCCGGAAGGGATCAGAAACAGAAGAGCGTGAAAAAGAAGCGCGACACCGATGTACAGCGCCGGTTCCAGCACCTTTCGAACCCCTCTCCCGGCCAAGGCGCTACCCCTCTGCGCCCCGTTCGAGGACAGGGAGGGAGAGATCGCCGATCCCGACGGCGAGAAGGCGGTCCATCACGTCCGCGATAGACTGGAACCGCGTCTCCCGGTCGCTTTTCAGGATGACGTTGTTTCCCGCCGTGCGTTGGCGCGACTTCACCGCCTCTCCCAAACGGTCCAGGGAGGTTTCGCTCCCGTCCACGTACACCTTCCCGTCCCGGGCGATCATCACGCTGACGCCTTTGTTGGAGATCGTGCCGGCGGCGCTGCTCTGCGGAAGTTTCACGCCGTAGCCGCGATCGAAGCTGAGCACCGTGGACATCATGAAGAAGACGATCAACAGGAAGAGCACGTCGACGAGGTTGGTGATCGGGATCCCTTCCTCGTCCCCCTGCAGCCTTCGCTTAAATTTCAAGGTAATCGCCTCCCACCGTGTCGAATCGCTGTGTGCGCTCCGCGATCGTCTCCTCCAGTTCGCCGAGGCCGTCCAGGAACTGGATGGAGCTCTTCTGCATGTCGAGGATGAACTTGCTCACCCGGTTCATGAAATAGAAGGCGAGGAAGTACGCCGGGATGGCCACCACGAGCCCGCCGGCGGTGGCGACGAGCGCCTCCCCGATCCCGGCGGCGACCAGTCTCGGGTTCTCCCCTCCGGCGGCGCCGATCGCCTGGAAGGAACGGATCATGCCGGTCACTGTTCCGAACAGGCCGATGAGGGGGGCGATCTTCGAGATCGTCTGGATGATCAGGATTCCGCGTTCCAACTGGGAAACCTCGATCGCACCGGCGTCCTCGATCGACCGGATGACGTCCTCGCGGCCGCGTTTCTGGTTTTTCAGCCCCGCCTTGATGATCCGCGAGATCGGGCCGGAGGTGGAGTCGCAGAAGCGGTACGCCTCCTCCAGGGCGTTCCTGGTCAGGAAGCCGTTGATCGCTTCCATGAACTCTCCGGTGTCGATCTGTGCCTTTCGCAGGTACACCATACGCTCGATGGCGATCGCCAGCGTGACGACGGACAGCGCCAGCAGGGGGTACATCGCGAACCCCCCCTTCACGAACAGGTCGATCATCTCGTCCTCCGGTTTCGTCGTGTCGTCAATAACGTCCGTGGCACGGAGCGCAGACTTCGCGGAAGTCCGGCACGCGCCACTTCGATCCCGCGCCGACGCCGGCCTCCCCCTTCAGGACCCCTTTCGCGTGGGGATTGTGGCAGGTGGAACAGGTGATCTTCCCTTCTCCGGACAGCGGAAGAACCACCTGTTGCCTCCCCTCGTACTCGGTCTTTCGCGACGCTTTTTCCCCCTTCAGGGGAAGCAGGTGATCGACTCCGGGGTGCGGACGGATCTGGTGGCAGCCCGAGCAAAGGGCGACGTCGCTTCCGGTCATCTCGAGGTTCGCGGGGGTCTTCTTTCCGGGCTCGGGGTCGTTCCTGTGGCAGAAGCGGCACGACTCCATCCGGATCCTCCCGAAACCGTCGATCTGGCGGTGGGGATTGTTGTATACATCCTTCTCCTCGAGGTGGCAACGGTAGCAGAACTTGTCCACCTCCGAGTAGGGCCCTCCCCGAAGGAAGTTCGGGTTCGCGGGATCGGGTTTCCCGTGGGAAACCTCGTCGTGGCAGGTCGAGCAGATGAGTTTCCCCTGGGCCAGCGGGTACCCCAGGTAATCCATTCTCCACGTCCCTTCGGAAGAAGTGACGTCTACGACGTGGGGCGATTTCTTCACGCCCGGTTGCGTGTGGCACCCGTTGCACAGTTTGATATTGTCACGCCCGGCGACGAAGCGAACCTCCGCGCCCTCGCGGATCCGGCCGGTGTGGCAGGCGAAGCAGAGCATCCGGCTCCCGTGGGGATCGGGGACGCGCCCCTCCCATATCGTCTCCGCGTAGGCCTGCCGCATGGTATACGTCGAATCGTGGGCCTTGTGGCACGTCGTGCAGAGAAACTCCCCGTCCCTGCCGGGAAGCTTCTTCTCGAGGATCGCCTTCTTCACCCGCGCCATCGCCGGGGCGTCCGGCAGATGGTGCATCCCCGCGGCGGGGTGGCAGAGCCGGCACAGGTCCACCACGTCCACGATGAACCTCGGGGACGCCTCCGTCGGGTTTTCGAAGTGGCAGAGGTTGCAGGAAAGGGCGTCGTGGGAGTTGTACCGGTTCGCTTTCCCGGTACCGGCCGATGCGGCGGGGGCGTTTCGATCGCCGGGAGCATCTCCCCGGTCGATGGTCAGGATCGGCGGCTTCCCTTTGTAGATGAGAAGCCAGTAATCGAACTTCTCCTTCGGGTGGCAGGCCACGCAGGCGTCGTTCAGGATCGTGTGCGGCGGCTCGTTCGACCGGATGACTTTCGTCCCGCCGAGCCCGCGGATCACCGTTTCGGCGTCGGCTCCGCGGCAAACGGCGGGGATCAGGAGGAGAAGGACCAGAAGGATGCTTCGCATCGGAGGATCGATTCCTGCCTTTGCCGGAAGTCTAGAAATTCACTGAAACGGCGCCCCCCGAGGCGCCGCTGGAATCCCCTCCCCCTCCGCCCGCCCCCAGAACGGCGGCGAATGCCGCGGCCAGGACGATCCCCCAAAACCAGAAGGTATTGTACCACGGTCTCTCCGTGGACTCCGCTCTCGGCCAGCCGTCGGAGGCAAGGGCGTCGGAGGCCCACTTCCAGGACCGCTCCGCCTCTTCCCCCTCGGGAAACGACATCTCCCCGACGAGCGCCGGATCCCGGCCTCCCGGTCTTCCGGAGTATAGCCGTGCATGAAGTCCCCCCCCGCTCCCTTCCCTTTCGAGCATCAGGACCGCTACCCGCGCGGTCCCGGCCGCCGCCGAGATCTCCCCGATCAGAGGGCCCGCACCCCCGCCCGTTCCACGCCCGGACCCGGCAAGCAGTTCCCCCAGGCGGGCGATCCGGTCTCCGGGGAGGTTGAAGCGTACTGTTTCCGTGTCCCCCGGAAGCCACTGGCCGACGATCTCGGCATCCCTGTATCCCGGGTGGGAGACGCGAACCCGGACCGGAGCGAAATTCTTCGTTCGGACACGGGACGGCGTGACTCCCATGCGCACTCCGTCGAGAAAAATATCCGCGCCCGACGGCAGCGACTCGACCAGGAGTTCCGCTTCCGGGACGGGGCGTCCCTGCATCGCTTCCCAGCCGGACAGGAAAAGCGGCGGAAAGAGCGCCGGGTCCGGGGTGAAGCCCGGACGCAAGGCGCGTACCCGCGAAAGAAGCGCCTCGGCCTCGGACACCTTCCCCTCCCACAAACGGAGGATCCCCCTCCGGAGAAAGATCTCGGCGAGGAAGGGACGCGTCGCCTCCGTGAACCGGTACGACCGGCACTCCTTCTCCGCCTCCTCGAGAAGACGCTCCGCGGGGGCGGTCTCGACCTTGTCCATCCGCTCTGCGGCCAGCGACACCTTGCCGGCGATCCGGCGCAGTGCGGCGTCGTCGGGAACCGGGATCCCCCTGGGAGCCGGTTCGATCCCGGAGGTCTCCACCGGAACGGGGACCCACCGGACGCGGAGGTCCTTCCCGATGATTCCAGGGACCGGATCGAGAAGCGGACGCGCGGATCGGTCGGCCAGATCCGGGGCGGCGAATTTCAGCAGGAGGGCGGGCTCCAGGGCCGATTCCACCTGCGCGGCGACGACCGGCGGCGCCGACGGCCAGAGCAGCGACCCGCAGAGAAGAATCGCGGTCGCGCTATGTCGGTTTGACGTAGATCTCATCCGTGATGTCACGGTCGACGGCGATCGTCGTCTCGCCGATCTGGAGGACGAAGGAGGGGTTTCGCTGCAGGAGTCGAAGCCGGCTCCCCGGAACGATTCCGAGCGAGGAAAGTTTCTCCAGGCGTTTTTTCGAACGGGGGGTGATGAACACGATCCGTACGGTGGCCCCGAGGGACGCCTCGGTCAGGCGCATCACGAGAGGGCGGATCTCGGTCCGTATCCGGTCGCAGCACTCCCCCCTCGGGATCGGTCGACCGTGCGGGCAGGCGGGAGGGTGGCCGAGGAAGGTGCAGACGCTCTCCACGACGGGCTCCGAGAGGATATGCTCGAACTGGCAGGCGCTGCTCTCCAGCTGCACGTTGTCGAGCTCGAACAGGTTCTGGAGCAACACCTCCGCGAGGCGGTGCCGGCGGATGATCCCGCGGGCGCGTTCCTCGCCGTCCTTCGTGAGGAAGATCTCTTCCCCCGAGATTTCGACCATGCCTCCCTCGATGAGCTCCTCGAGCAGGCGTTCCGGGCCGACCTCCGCGGTGGATCGCAGGATTTCGGCGCGGCTGAATTTATTTTCCTCCCGAAAGGTCCAGAGAAGCTCGAGAATCTCGTCCTGACCGTGCTCGGTCATTTCCGGTTTCCTCCGGGAAGCAGCGCCTTCAGGAAGTTCACCACCTTCGACTCGGGCATGGGGAAAGAGTATCTGCATCGCGGGCAACAGACAAGCGTGCACCCCTTTCCCATGGGACACCCGGATCGGCAGGCGCTGTCCGTCGGGTCGATCTCGCACTGGCAGAGCGGGCATCGGATCCTCATGCGACCCCCCGCCGGTTCAGAAGGTGATCCCCGCCCAACGGGCGAAGAGATTGACCGCCGCTCCGACCAGAAGCGCAAAGGGGAAGATGAACAGGGCCATGCCGGCGGCCACCTTTCCTCCGTGCTCCTTGATGATCACGAGGAGGTTCGCGAGACACGGGATGAAGAGGGTGATGGTGACCAGGCTCACCACCACCTGGAGGTGGGAGAGCATCCCGGCCTTCGCCATGCTGTAGAGTCCCGCGGCCCCGTAGTCCCGCCGGAGGAAACCGATCAGAAACGCCTCCGTGGCCTTCGGCGGAAGGTCGAGGACCCGCACGACCAGTGGTTCCGCCGCGACCTGGACCCGGAGCAGCCATCCCAGCCGGTCGGCGGTGAACAGGATGAGGGTGCCGACGAGGAAGAGGGGGACCGCCTCCCGCAAGTACCATTCGATCCGGGCCATCGTCTTGACGGCAAGGTTCCCGAGCTGGGGCCACCGGATGGGAGGAATCTCGAGGATGAAATCCGAGGAGTCCCCCGGGATGACTTTCGCCGCGAGAAAACCGACGGCGAGGATGATCCCCACCAACATGACGACCCACGTGATCGTCGCGACGGGACCGACGTCCGACAGCATTCCGAGGATGACTCCCAGCTGCGCGGAGCAAGGGATCCCGAGGGCCAGGAGCAGCGTGATGATCAGTCGCTCCTTCCGCGTTTCGAGGATCCGTGTCGTCAGGGTCGCCATCGTGTCGCACCCGAGTCCGAGGACCATCGGCAGCACCGCCTTGCCGTTGCACCCGATCTTCTTGAAGAGGCGATCCACCATCACGGCGAGCCGCGGCAGGTACCCGGAATCCTCGAGGATCCCGAACCCGAGGAAGAACGTGCCGACGATCGGCAGGACGATCGCGACGGCGTACGAAAGGGCCATCGAGATCATCCCGTACGGTCCCACCAGGAAGTCCCGCAGGAACCTGGAGGGGACGACCCGGTCGATGACCGCAGCGACGGACGGGACGACCCACCCCTCGAAGAACGATTTCTGGAGGAGGTCGACGAGGTATCCCGCGCCGAAGACTCCGACGAACTCGTAGGCGAGGAAGAGGACGCCGAGGAGGATGGGGAAGCCGTATACGGGATCCATGGCATACCGGCCGAACGTCTGCGCGAAATCCCTCCCGGGAGGGGGTGCCGACTCGACGCCAAGCTCTCCCAGAAGCCGGTCGATCCAGTAGAGGCGTGCCTGGTTCACCCGGAAGGCGATCTCCTCTCCCGACTCCTCGACGAGCCGGTTCCTGACGTCGTTCATCTCCCGGATGCGGGGTGCGGAGACGTTCTCCGAGAGCCATGGGGCGAGGGAATCGTCCCCGCACAGAAGCATGATCGCCAGCGATCTTTTCCCGATCGGGAGGCGCGGCGGGAGCAGTCCCTCCATCCTGTGAATGGCCGTTTCGATCCTCTCCCCGTAGACGACCCGGACGGTGGACGGGGACGGGCGATCGAGAAGGGGGAGAAGGCGGTCCGTCCCCTTTTTCCGCACCGCAACCGTCGGGACCGCCGGGACCCCGAGGCGCTCTTCCAGGGTCTCCAGCCGGGGCATGACCCCCCGGTCCCGCGCCTCGTCCGCCATGTTGACGGCGAGCACCAGGGGGAGCTCCATCTCGGCGAGCTGCACGGTGATCATCAGGGAACGGCGCATGTTCTTGGCGTCGCACACCTGCAGGATGCGAGCTCCGGGTTCCCGCATAATGATGTCCCGCGTGACCCGCTCGTCCTCGGACATGGGGAGCAAGGAGTAGACCCCGGGGGTGTCGATCACCTCGTGAATCGTTCCCCGTTCGCGTGCCTCCCCGCGGGTGATCTCGACCGTTGTTCCGGGATAGTTCGACACATTCACGTAGCGCCCGGTGAGGGCGCCGAAGACGACGCTCTTCCCGACGTTGGGGTTCCCCACGAGGATCACGGCTCCCTGGGCGGGGACGGTCGCCGCGTTCATCGGACCCCCTTCGGCGATTTCCCGGGAACGCATCTCCTGCAGAACCCGTAGATTTCGAGCCGGTGCGCCGTGGGGTGAAAGCCGTGCCGTCGTGTAACGAGCATCTGGAGCTGTTCGATGTTCCTGTCCTCGAACTCGATGACCGCTCCGCATTTCCGGCAAACAAGATGATCGTGGTGGGGACTGAGGTTGCTCTCGTAGCGCCTGGATCCTTCCCCGAAATCGAGTTCCTTCGCGTATCCAAGGCGCTCCAGAAGCTTCAGCGTCCGGTACACCGTGACCGCGCCGATCCGCGGAGCGCTCTCCCGGACGGATCGCGTGAGTTCATCGACGGTCACGTGCTCCCTTGCGCGGAAGAATCGTTCGATCACGACCGCCCGGCACCGGCTACGCTTCCCTCCTGCGGCCAGGATCTCGCGGTCGATGCGCCCGAGGAGACGTTTCAATGTGAGGATTCCGCTCCTTTCTGAAGATGAATTTCATTATCATGATAATCGCGCTCCCCGCCGGCGTCAAGCGGATCTTCGGAACGGGGAAGTCGTGGAAGAAAATAAAAACGGCCCCGAGGGGCCGTTTTCCGTGCGATCGATCCGTTATCCGGGAAAGGGCTACCCCTGCCCGCCCTCCGGCGTCTTCTGCGCCTTTCCCCTCGTCGCCCGCGGTTTCGTCTCCTTCGGCGCCGATTCCTTCGCCTTCCTGCCGGGAGCACGGGACGTCTCTTTCGTTTCCTTTTTCTTGACCGGGGGTTTCGCGGGCGCCTTCTTCGCGGCGGCCTTCTTCTTCCCCTTCGTCCCGACCTTCTTCTCCTCCACCGGCAGATACTCGATGATCGCCATCGGAGCGCCGTCCCCGACCCGGTGACCGGTCCGGAGAATCCTCGTATATCCGCCCTCCCGCCCGGCGAACCGGCCCGCAAGCGTCGCGAACACCTTGTCCGTGGCGGCCTTGTCGGTCAGGAGCGAGAATACGCGGCGGCGGGAATGAAGGGTTGCGCGCTTGCCGAGCGTGATCAATCGGTCCGCGAGTCGCCGCAGCTCCTTTGCCTTCGGAACGGTGGTCTCGATCCGCTCCGCGTGAACGAGTGCGTTCATCAGGTTCCGCAGCAGCGCCTTGCGGTGCGCGGGTTTCCTTCCCAGCTTCCTGTGGTCAATGGCATGGCGCATAGGTCTTCCCCGTCCCTTCGGTTGTTCAATCCTCTTTCCGCGGCGGGCTGTACTTGTCCGGGGTGAACCCGTCGATCTTCATTCCGAGGGAGAACCCCATCCCGACCAGGACATCCTTGATCTCGTTGAGACTCTTTTTCCCGAAGTTCTTGGTCTTCAGCATCTCCTGCTCGCTTTTCTGGACGAGCTCCCCGATATACTTAATTTCGGCGTTCTTCAGGCAATTGTAGGCGCGGACCGAGAGTTCCAGTTCCTCCACCGGCTTGTAGAGATTCTCGTTCGCCCCCCCCTCCTCCAGCCGCGCCGGCTCGTCGGGGATCTCCGCCTCGTCGTCGAAATTGATGAACACGGTCAGTTGGTCCTTCAGGATCTTCGCCGCGTAGGCGACCGCGTCGGCCGGAAGGAGAGAACCGTCGGTCCACACCTCGAGGGTCAGGCGGTCGTAATCGGTCTGCTGCCCTACACGGGCGTTCGTCACCGCGAAGTTCACCTTCCGGATCGGCGAAAAGATGGCGTCGATGGGAATCGTGCCGATCGGCGCGTTCTCCTCGAGGTTCCGCTCGGCCGATACGTAGCCCTTCCCCATCCGGACGGTCATCTCCATGCGGAGCCTGGCGTTCGCCGACAATTCCGCGATGTGGTGGTCGCGGTTGAGGATCTCTACCATCGGGTCCGCGGAGATGTCGGACGCCTTCACCCGTCGAGGGCCCTTCGCGTCCAGGAGGAGAGTGCGCTGCTCCGGCGAGTGCATTCGGAGGCGGATCTCCTTCAGGTTGAGGACGACGTCGGTGACGTCCTCCACGACGCCCGTCATCGTGGAGAACTCGTGCTGCACCCCCTCGATCCGGACCGAAGTGATGGCGCCGCCCTGCAGCGAGGAAAGGAGGATCCTGCGAAGCGCGTTCCCGAGGGTGGTTCCGAACCCGCGCTCGAGGGGCTCGGCCACGAATTTTCCGTAATTGAACGTCGCCGTATCGGTCTGGACCTCGATGCGGCGCGGCTTGATCAGCTGTTTCCAGTTTCTCTGAAACATGCGTCCCCCTTCTCCTGGCCCCAAAGAGGCTTACTTCGAGTAGAGCTCGACGATCAGCTGTTCCTGGATCGGCTCCTGGATGTCCGCCCGGGAAGGCAGGGCCTTGATCCTCCCGCGAAAACCGTCGCGTTCGAGCTCGAGCCAGGGCGGAATTCCTTTCCGGACCACTGCGTCGAGCGACTCGTTCACGTTCGGGATCTTCCTGCTCTTTTCCCGCAGTTCGAGAACGTCCCCCGCACGCACGAGGAAGGACGGGATATTCACCTTCTTCCCGTTCACGAGGAAGTGCCCGTGCCGGACGATCTGGCGGCTTTCCCTGCGGGTCGGTGCGAACCCGAGCTTGTACGCGACGCTGTCCAGGCGGCGCTCGAGGAGGATCAGCAGGTTGTCGCCGGTCTTCCCCTTCATCCGGTCGGCCTTCTCGAAATAGGTTCGGAACTGGCGCTCCAGCAGACCGTAGATCCGCTTCGCCTTCTGCTTCTCCCGCAGCTGGACACCGTAGTCGCTATGCTTCGGGCGACGCTGGCCGTGCTGGCCCGGCGGGTACCCCCTCCTCTTGATGGCGCACTTGTCGGTGAAGCAGCGATCTCCCTTGAGGTAGAGTTCGACCCCTTCCCGACGACAGAGCCTGCAGACGGCCTCACGATAC
>Ga0209253_10000414_pt1 | contig 36375 bp, 37 predicted proteins | sample FrelakmetBRP12BR_FD_187145 | JGI IMG/M metagenome (GOLD analysis project Ga0209253, IMG submission 187145) | Freshwater lake sediment microbial communities from the University of Notre Dame, USA, for methane emissions studies - BRP12 BR (SPAdes)... | ecosystem: Environmental > Aquatic >... | reverse complement strand
TCGGTGGCAGTGCGGACCGCCAATGTGGAGGTGCTGCATTCATTTGAACAGGCGGTGCTCACCGTCGCTGGCCCGACCACGTTGGAGGTGTCAGGTGGAGACTTTGGGCTGGATGAGCAACTGATTACGCAGGTGCGGGAGGTGCCGGGCCTGGCTTCTGCGTCGCCGGTGATCGTGCAGACGGCGGTGCGGTTTGATGCCGGTCAGCCGGGCGCGGCGCTGCAAGTTATCGGGTTGGATCTGTTGGCGGAATCAGCCTCCCGCGGTTTTCGGGTGGCGCATGGGGAGACCGACAATCCGCTGGCTGATTTGTTGAAAGCCGACAGCCTGTACCTTGGAAGAAAATTGGCGGCTGAGTGGCGTCTCGAGAAGGGGAGTAGGATTCAGCTTCAAGTCGGGGCTCGGAAGGTGCAAGCGCGGATTGCGGGTGTGATTCAGGACCGATCCGGTCTGGTCTCGTCCTGGGATCATGTGGCGATCATGGATATCGCCGCCGCTCAAGTCCTCTTCGGCATGGTCGGGAAGCTGGACCGGATCGATCTGGGCACAAGCCCTGAGGCCGAGATTGATGCAGCGGCGCAGGCTGTGCGAGCAGTCCTGCCTCCGCATGTGACCGTGGAGCGGCCGACGAGCCGGACGCGCCAGGTCGAACAGATGGTGCGGGCCTTCCGGTTGAACCTCACGGTCTTGAGCTGGGTCGGGCTGCTCGTCGGTATGTTTCTCATCTACAACACGATGGCCTTCGCAGTGGCGCAGCGCCGGCGTGAGATCGGCATCTACCGTGCGATCGGCATGACCCAGTCCCGCGTGGCAGGCCTCTTTCTGGCTGAGGCGGCTTTGTTCGGGTTGCTGGGTGGAATCGTCGGGAGTGTGGGCGGCATCCTGCTGGCACAGAAGTTAGTCACATTGGTCAGTCGCACGATCTCGGATCTCTATACTCCGGTCAGTCAGGGCGTTTCATCCTGGTTCGAGTCAGCTGAACTATGGCAGGCGTCTGTTGAAGGGATTCTGATCGGCTGTCTCGTCTCCATGATCGGGGCGATCGGACCGAGCCTCGATGCCAGCCGCACCGCTACAGTGCGGGCTCTCGCGCCAGGTGACTATGAAAGCAGCCGACGTGTGCGCGTGGGGGGATTGGCGTGGGGCGGGCTCGGACTGCTCCTGGTGGCCGGGGGGCTTGCTTTCGCAGGACCTCTGGGCGGAGTGCCCATCCTGGGCTATCTCGCCACATTCTGTTTATTGGCCGGGCTGTCTTGCCTTGCCCCGCTCTGTGTGACCGGCTGGAAGAAACGAACGCTCCATAGCGACCGTCTTGCCGGAGTGCAGGGCGCGATGCGGGAGATCGCCGTAGAACATGCGGCGAGAAATCCAGGCCGGAACGGCGTGACGGTTTCAGCACTGATGGTGGGGCTGGCGATCATGATCGGCGTGCTCATCATGGTGCGCAGTTTCCGGCACACCGTCGAAGTCTGGATCAACGAAACGGTGATCGCCGATATCGTCGTGGCTCCCTCGACTTGGCTGCGGGAAGCGAACAGCGGGACCGGCGCGAAGAGTCTGCCGGCCGGCTGGCGCGAGGTGCTGGCCGCCATTCCCGGTGTGGCTGAGGTGGATACCTATCGTGACGTGCGAGTGGAGGTGAAGGGGCAGCGCGTGGCGATTGTCTCACGCGATCTGCAGCTCCATGCCAGGCGCAGTCAGTATCTCGTCCGGCAGGGGAATTCCACCGATCTCTTGAATCAGGCGGTCGATAATGGCGGCATCATCGTGTCCGAAGTGTTGGCCAACCGGCTAGGCGTTCGCGAAGGCCAGTTGTTGGAGATCGTGACGCCGCAGGGAGCGAAATCGTTTCCGGTCGTGGCCGTATTCTACGACTATGCCACCGACGGCGGGAAACTGGTCATGGATCGCGGGCTCTATCAGTCGCTCTGGCAGGATGAACTTGTGACGGTCTTTCCAATCTATCTGAACGACGGGACGGATAGGGAGCAGGTCCGGCAAGCGATAGCCGGCGCGTTGCAGCAGGCGCAGGACAAAACGCTTCCTCCGCTCATCATCAGCAATGGTGAGTTGAGGAAGGAGATCCTCGATATCTTCGACCGGACGTTTCTCCTGACCTACGTGCTCGAAGCCATCGCTGTCATTATCGCCATGCTCGGCATTGTGAATACGCTGGTGACCTCGGTGCTCGAACGGCGCAGGGAGTTTGCCACACTCCGCGCTATCGGCGGCAGTGAGGGGCAGATTCGGCAGCTCGTCTTATGGGAAGCGGCCTATCTAGGAGTCGTAGGAATTGCACTAGGGGTAGTCGGTGGCGGGCTGCTATCTCTGCTGCTGATCAAAGTGATCAACAAGCAATCATTTGGCTGGACGATTCAGATGATCCTGCCGTTCGGCGCCCTCGCCCAAGCCGTCGGCCTCGCGGCGGTTGCGACGCTAGTAGCCGGCTACTTCCCTGCCCGCTGGGCCGCGCAACAGCCAGTGGTGGAAGGTCTAAGAGAGGAGTAGGAGTGGTGTTGAGCGCGGGGCATGGAGCCCGGAAGTATTGAGGTAAATCAGTGTGCCACCGGCTGCTGGTAATCCACTTCGATTTTGAAGCCCAGGTCTTCGATCATGCCCCAGACTTCGGGGGCCGGGGAGCCTGGTGTCGTCAGATAGTTATTCACGAAGACGGAGTCGGCCGGATAGAGGGAGAGGGGTTGGAGGCTGCGGAGGTTGTGCTCGCGGCCGCCGGCGATGCGGAGTTCCGTGCGCGGGTGCAGGAAGCGGAAGAGGCAGAGGACTTTGAGGCAGCGCTGCGGAGTGAGAGCGTCGATGTTCTCCAACGGCGTGCCTTCCACCGGATTCAGCATGTTCAACGGAATCGAGTCCGGCTTCACGTCGCGTAGCGCGGTAGCCAGGTCGATGAGATCCTCGTTGCTTTCCCCCATGCCGACGATCCCACCTGAGCAAATCTCTAACCCTGCCGCCCGTGCGTTCTTGATGGTCGAGAGACGGTCCTGGAACGTGTGGGTTGTGCAAATCGACTCGTGGAACGCTTCGCTGGTGTTGAGATTGTGGTTCACTCGATCGACGCCGGCGGCTTTCAACCGCTTGGCCTGCTCATCGCTCATCAAGCCGAGCGAGCAGCAGATCTGAATCGGGATTTCCTGCTTAATAGAACGCACGGCTCCGGCGATTTCGTCGATTTCCCGATCCAACGGGCTGCGTCCGCTGATGACGATGCAATAGCGCTGAGCCTTCGAGGCGGCAGCTTGGCGCGCACCTTCCATCATTTGTTTCTGTGGTAGCAAGTTATAGCGTTCGATCGGCGCGTTCGAGACGGCAGATTGTGAGCAATAGTGGCAGTCTTCCATACAGGCGCCGCTCTTCGCGTTTTGCAGCATCTGTAGGCGGACGGTCCGGCCGAAGTATTTCGATCGGACTTGAAAGGCGGCATGCAACAGCGCGAGAAGGTCGTCGTCCGGGCTGTTCAAGACGGACAGCGATTCCGCTCGTGTGAGGAGCTCGTTGTTGAGCGCTTTGTTCGCCAGTTGCATGAAATCAGTCATCTCAAATCCTTCGTGTCAGAGTAATAGATCGTTGGTTGTTCGTGCAGCGTCGTTCGCAAGCCGAGTCTCCTGCGTTTCACGAGATACGCTTCACGAATAGCGAGTCTAGACGGAGAAAACCTACACGGTTTCAAACGGAGAAGCAATGCCCTGATAGGGGACGGCGCGGACGGAGGATGGGGCGCTCTCTGCGCCTGAGGCGGGTTGGCCGGCTTCCAGCCAGGGGAGCGCGGTGAGGGTGTTCCAGCGGGCGCAGCGGCGGCAGCGGCCAGACCATTCCAGTGATTCTTGCTGGCATTGGGTGCAGATGTAGGGCACGATCACGCGCTTCTTGAAGCTGAGCGCTTTCTTGAGTTCGACGATGGCCTGCTCGAATTGTTGCTTGCGCAGGTACAGGTTGGCCATGATCTTGTGATAGTCCAAGAGGTGATCTTGCGGTCCTTCGATGGTTGAGAGCACATCGAACGCTTCGTCGACCATTTCAAGCCGATAGTAGAGTTTGCCCAGGTAGAACTGCAGCACGGGGTTCTGCGGGTCCTGCTGCAGGGCTTCCTGGTATACGCGGATGATCTCGCCGGGTTCGCCCTGCTCTAGGAACAGTTCCTCCAAACGATGGAGGATGATGACGCTTCTAGTTCGGTTGTAGACCTTCTTCAAGATCTCAACGGCGTCCTTCGTCTTGCCTTCATGGATCAGGATTTCGCCGATGCCGATATAGGCGGGCAGGAAGCTGCGCTCCTTCTTGATGGCGCCGCGAAAATACCGGCGGGCTTTGTCGGGGTGTCCCCGCTCCAGTAGCTGGCGGCCGACCTCATACATGCAGCCGACGAGGAGATCCGCTTCGGCCTGCTTTTCTGATTCAGGAAGATTTGCTTTCAAAAGACGATGCTGAATTTCCAGCGCATCGCTCCACTTTTCCAGACGGATCAGCAGATCGCGTTTGCGAATCAAGGCAGTCAGGTTATCCGGTTCGATCTTGAGAATCTTCTGCAGAGCCTGCAGCGCATCTTCATAGCGTTTAGCGCCTTCCAGATCTTTTCCCAGCTCCAGAAGGACTTCGATATTCCGGTCATCGACACGATGGGCATGCTGGTGCAGCCGGATGGCTTCCGCGAAGTTGTGTTCGGAGCGATAGATGTTGCCGAGCCACAGCAGGGAGTCCACGCGATTGGGGTCCATGGCCAGGGCTTTCTCAAACAGGCCCATGGCTTCGACCGTGCGCTTGGACATGAAGGCATGAGTGCCTTCGCGGTGGAGGGCATCCACTTTTTCTTTTCGCCGGACCAGGCGGTTGCTTTGCCAGTTGAGGATGGCGTGCGCGGTTTGTTGCAATCCCACCACGAAGGTCACGACCACGGCGCCGATTGCCATGGAGATGAGTACCAGCGTCACCGGGCTGAGTTCGATTTCCACGGTGGGGCTTGTGCGGACCATGACCATGCCGGGGTTCAGCTCACGGAAATAGCTGTAGATGAACACGCCGGCGCTGACGAGGAAGATGGTGAGGAGCAGTCTGAACATGGTCTAGACCGACTTTCGCGCTTTGGGGGTCCTGACGATAATGCGCCGCTTGGGTGCTACAGGCTCTTCAGGTTTCTCTTCAGGAATGCTCAGCGGCTTCGCATCACTCCAGAGGCGCTCCAGCGCGTAGTGCTCGCGGGCGTCCTGCCTGAATATATGCGCAACGACGTCGCCGAAATCCATCAGGACCCACTGGCCTGAGGCAGTGCCTTCGATGCTGAGAGGCCGGTCGCCCTTGTCGGTCAGGACGTCGCTGACGTGGTCTGCAATGGCGCGCGTTTGCCGATCTGATTCCGCTGATCCGATGACGAGGTAGTCCGCGACCGAGGTTAATGGACCAACGTGGAGGATCTGGACATCCAGGGCCTTTTTGTCGAGCATCGCTCGACCGATATCAAGAGCTGTGACCTTAGATGTGCGTGCGATGCTGATCCTCCCGATATAACTGTTTGTGAAGTATATAAGATTCAACTGAGGGCGGCAACAAATTTGCCAGCATGGCTCCGCGCCGAATGCGTTCACGGATGTCGGATGCAGAAATCGGAGAGGGCGTGAGGGACAGGCAGATGACCGTTTGGCCGGAAGGGAGCGGCAGGTCGAGCCGGTTGACGGTGCCGGCATCCAAAGAAGCCAGCGTCTCCATGGAGACGTTCTGGAGGAAGGGCAGTGTAGCCAAGGTCTTGAACGACTGGCCCGGTCTTGAGATGACGACGAAGGAGCAGGCGGCCAGCAGCGCGTCGGGCTCCCGCCAATTCGGGAGGTCGAGAAAGGCATCCAATCCGATCAGGAAGAACAGTGCGGTTGACGGTCCATAGTGCTGCTGGAGTTCCCGGACGGTATCGATCGAGTAGGATTTTCCCTGGCGCGTAATTTCGATATCAGAAAGTTCGAATGCGGGTGTTCCCGCGATGGCCAGACGTACCATTTCATACCGGTGTTGCGCCCCCGCAAGGGCTCCGTCCTGTTTATGCGGAGGATCTCCTGTCGGGATAAACAGGGTGCGGTCGAGCGCCAGCGCCTCGTGAGCCTGCCGGGCGATGGCCAGATGGCCATTGTGAATCGGGTTAAAGCTGCCGCCGAAGAGGCCAAGGCGCATCGGTAGTGCTGAGTGCTGAGTGGCGAGTGCCTGGGGGCTGAATTCTGAATCGGATGAACGCATAACTCAATACTCAGGCCCCGGCGTTCAGCACTAGAGGATGACCATGTTGTCGCGGTGGATCACTTCCTCATATTCCTGAGGTCCGATCTGTTGCTGGATGTCTTGGGTCTTCAGCCCTTTCATGCGGCCCAGCAGTTCCGAGGAGAAATTCACGAGACCTCGGGCAAATTCTTTTCCGTCCTGATCGATGCAGCTGATCGGGTCGCCGGAGTCAAACTGGCCGGTGACCTCGACAATTCCGGATGCGAGCAGGCTTTTCCCACGCAGCGTCAGCGCTTCGACGGCGCCCTGGTCGACCCGGATGTGTCCGCGCGGGCGAAGGGTAAAGGCGATCCAATGCTTGCGGCTTGTCAGGCGGCGTTCCTTGGCAAGGAAGAGGCTGCCGCCGGGCTCTCCTTTCAGCACTTTGGGGAGCAGGCCGGGCTGCTGGCCGTTGACGATCAAGGTTGCGACGCCATACTCACCGACTTTCTTGGCTGCGCGTACTTTCGTGGCCATGCCTCCGGTCCCTTCGAAGGTGCTGGAGACGCCGGCTTTGCGTTCGACTTCTTCGGTGATATCCGGAATGAGCGGGATCAGCATCGCGTCGGGGTTCTTGCGCGGATCTTCCGTGAACATGCCGTCGACATCCGACAGGATCACGAGCAGGTCGGCGTCAACCAGCTGTGCAACCTGTGCGGCGAGCGTATCATTGTCACCGACGCGGATTTCTTCGACGGCGACGGTGTCGTTTTCGTTGATGATCGGCAATACGCCGAATCCGATGAGGGCGGTGAGCGTGTAGCGGGCGTTGAGAAAGCGGCGGCGGTCGGCGAGGTCTTCATGTGTCAGGAGGATCTGGGCGACCTGAATGCCGAGCGGCTCAAAGGCCTTTTCATAGGCCCACATCAGCCGGCTCTGTCCGACTGCGGCGGCGGCTTGTTTGATGGGGAGACTCTTCGGATATTCTTTGAGCTGGAGTTTCTTGATGCCGGAGACGATCGCGCCGGACGATACGACCAGCACTTCCCGGCCGTTTGTGCGCAATGCAGCAATTTCTCCGGCCAATCGCTCGATCTGATCAGGCCGCAGCCCAGTACTTCGAGAGGCGATCAGGCTGCTCCCGATCTTCACGACAATGCGTTTGGCTTGCTTTAGGAGTTCGTCTCGCACGGCGTCGTCCTGAGGGCGTCGACTTGTTTCCCGATATACGCAATGAGTTCGGCGAGCCCTTCGCGGGTCGCGGCCGATACGGGGAAACACTTGTATTTATGCTTCTTGCAGTAGGCTTGGAGCTGGCTGAGCCGTTCGGATGTGCCGCTGATATCGGTCTTGGTGGCGACGACGGCAAAGGGTCGCTGATTCAGCGATTCATCGTAGGCGTCCAGTTCCTGGCGCATGATCTCAAGGCTCTGGACCGGTTCCTCGGGGGCCCATTCGGAGACGTCGACGAGGTGGAGAATGAACGCCGTGCGCTCGATGTGGCGGAGAAACTGAAAGCCGAGGCCCTTCCCTTCGGATGCGCCTTCGATCAATCCTGGAATATCGGCCACGACAAAGCTGCGGTCTGTCGCCCAGCGGACGACGCCGAGATTCGGAATCAGCGTGGTGAAGGGGTAGTCTGCAATCTTCGGACGTGCGGATGAAATCGCGGCGATGAGCGTTGATTTTCCGGCATTCGGGAAGCCGACGAGTCCGACGTCCGCCAGGAGCTTGAGTTCGAGGCGCAGGTGCTTTTCTTCGCCCTCGGTGCCGTGTTCGAAGTGGGTTGGGACGCGGTTTGTGGGCGTGGCAAAGTGGCTGTTGCCGCGTCCTCCACGGCCACCGTGTGCGATCACGACACTGTCACCGTTGGTGACGAGGTCGGCCAGGACCTCACCGGTCTCCTGGTCGTAAATCATGGTGCCTACGGGAAGTTCGACGGTGACGGATTTGCCGCGGCGTCCACTGCAATGGGACGCGCCGCCGTGCCGGCCGTCTTCCGCCTCGTAATGTTTCCGATAGCGCAGATCGAGCAGCGTCGTCAGTCGATGTGAGGCGGTGAAGATGACGTCGCCGCCATTTCCACCGTCGCCGCCGTCAGGCCCGCCGCGCGGGACAAACATCTCCCGCCGGAAGCTGCCCGATCCGTCTCCGCCTCGTCCGGCTTTTACAAAGACCTGTACTTCATCGACAAACATGACATGTCCCCGTTCAGAGTCGAGAGTATACCTGACCCTGCCCCCGATAGGGGAGGGTCAGGGTGGTTTTTGAGCCGAGTAGTGAGCGCGAACGAAAGGGAGTTAGGCTTTGGCAGGGGCAGGGTAGACGCTGACTTTTCGTCGGTCTTCTCCGCCTTCGAATTTCACAACGCCGGTCACTCGCGCGAACAATGTGTGATCTCGTCCAAGATCTACATTAAACCCGGGGAAAAACTTGGTTCCACGTTGACGGACGATGATGCTGCCGGCCTTGACGGTTTCTCCGCCGTACGCCTTGACGCCCAAATACTGTGGGCTACTGTCCCGTCCGTTCCGTGACGATCCGCCGCCTTTGTTTGTTGCCATGGCAGGTCCTTCTCAGTAAAGTGCTTATGCCGTTGCAATGCCGGTGATGCGCAGGCTCGTAAAACCCTGACGATGCCCGCGGGTGCGCCGGTAATTCTTCCGCCGCTTCTTCTTGAACACCGTGATCGAGCGGGTCCGTCCGTGCCGGACGATTTCCGCTGTGACCTTCGCGCCCTTCACCAGCGGCTGACCGACTACGACTCCGCCGTCTCCGTGCACGAGATGCACCTGGTCAAGTTCAATGGTTGAGCCCACTTCGCCTTCAAGCGTGGCCACCTGCAACAGCGACCCGGACTCGACTCGATACTGTTTTCCGCCTGTCTCAATAATCGCGTACATTTCCTATTCTCCTCCAAAGCAGAACGGCTCATATAACAGAGGGTTCATCTCAGTGTCAAGAGAATGGTCAGGACTTCCCTCAAGCCCCGTCCATTGTTGTCGATTGTGCAGGCTCACTCCTCCCCCCTTTCGGGGGCTAGGATGGCATCGATCATTGGCAGTATTCTCAATCTTCCCCGACAGCCTGTGACCGGCTGTTTTATACCAGACTTTTACCTGGCGAGGTGAGTGGAATGTCTCAGGCAACACGGTTTGTTATTCGAACCTATCACCGAATTCCTGTCCGGTGCCTCCTCTATTACATGGGAGGAGAGTTTCTTGGCAAGGGGACGGTGGTGAACATGTCCCGGAACGGGATGCGTGTGCTGGGTGACCATCAAGTGGTACCGGGTATGGAACTCGTTCTGCGTCTGTCTCTTCCAGACAAAGACGAGCCGGTGGAAATTCAGCGGGTGGTGGTCCGATGGGTTCGCGGTTTGCTGTTCGGAGCCAAGATCGTGACGCTCGCGCCGGATGGGGAAGAGCGGGTTGGGAGCTTCTTGAGCGCCCGACTGCGTTCCTACTGTGCCTCGTCCTAGTCTTTCATCCTGCGGCCGGCTATATTTTCGAACAAAGAGAACGAGGAGACCGGGGGCTTGCTTGACCCGTTTCCAGCCCCAGGCTATAGTCTGTGGGCGTTTTTGCCACGGGTGGTGATCCGCTTACAGAGGAGTTCCCGTCGATGTTAGAGCCGGTTGATAAGATTTGGATGGATGGCAAATTGGTTCCGTGGGCTGAGGCCAACGTCCACATTCTCACACATTCTTTGCACTATGGATTAGCTGCGTTCGAGGGAATTCGTTGCTATAAGGGTAAGTCAGGGTCTGCGATATTCCGGCTCCAGGACCATGTCGACCGGCTGTTTGATTCCGCTCACATCGGGATGATGGAGATGCCGTATGATCGCAAGCAGATTGCCGAAGCGATTGTGGAGACAGTACGGGCGAACCGTTTGGATGCCTGCTACATTCGGCCTTTAGTCTATATCGGTTACGGCGCGATGGGCGTCCATCCCGGTAACAACCCGATCAGGGTCGCTGTGGCTGCCTGGCGGTGGGGGTCTTACCTGGGGGATGACGCGTTGGCCAACGGGATGCGGGCGCGAGTGTCATCCTTCACTCGGCATCATGTGAATGTGTCGATGACGCGCGGGAAAATCTCCGGCTATTACGTCAACTCAATTCTGGCCAAACGTGAGGCCAAAATCGATGGATATGATGAAGCCATCATGCTCGATCCTGAGGGATACGTGGCCGAAGGCACGGGGGAGAATATTTTTATCGTGCGTCGGGGAAAAATCAAAACCACGCCGTTGACCTCCATTCTTGAAGGCATCACGCGCAACTCCATCATTGATATGGCGCGGGAGCGCAATATTTCTGTGACAGAAGAGCGGTTTACCCGCGACGAGATGTATCTGGCCGACGAAGTGTTCGTCACCGGTACGGCGGCTGAATTGACGCCGGTGCGGGAAATCGACAATCGACGAATCGGAACAGGCAAACCTGGTCCCATTACGCTTGCGTTGCAGAAAGCGTTCTTTGCTGTCGTACGCGGGGAAGACCCTGCGCACGAGTCCTGGATTACCCGCGTCTGACAATTCTGCCCAGCATTGCAGTACCACCGTCGATCGCTCGATCTGTTGGGCCTGTCTGAGCGTTGATCTGCCGTAGAGTCTCTGTATGAGCACAATGTAGTGAGGCCCGCCTGCGAGTCTTCGCAGGCGGGCCTCACTACATCGGCTATACGTAAGAAGTGTCTAAAGACGTTGGATTAATGCGTGGCTGCCGGAGCATCTCCCGCCGGATGCGATTCTGTCGTGGGGGTCGGGGGAGCTGCAGGGGCGGATGAAGTTTCTTTTGGCTTGAGATCGATCACGGTTGAGGCAAAGTTCCGCTGCTTGGCCAGAATGGCCAAACTGAAGGACGTCAGCATAAAGACTGCGGCTACGCCGACGGTCAATTTGCTCAAGAAGTTGGCAGGGCCGCGGCTCCCGAAGACGGTTTGGCTCGAGCCGCCGAACGATGCGCCGATTTCCGCTCCTTTGCCGGATTGAAGCAGGATGGCCCCAATCATCAGGAAGCACACAAACACATGAAGAATCACTACCAGCGTATACAACATGCTTAATGCCCCGTTCGTTTTTGTGCGAGATCGGCAATACTAGCAAATGATTCGACCTGGAGGCAAGCCCCGCCAACTAATGCGCCGTCGATTTCCTCGGAGGCAAGAAAGCTCGACACGTTTTGTGGCGTGACGCTGCCGCCGTACAGAATGCGCGTGGTCTGTGAGAGGGAACCGGACCATTGTTGCTGCAAAAACTGTCTGATCGTCCGGTGCACCGGAATCGCCTGCTCCGGCGATGCGGCTTTCCCCGTTCCAATTGCCCAGACCGGCTCATAGGCAATTGTGAGTAGGGCCAGTTGTGAGGCTTCGAACCCTGCCAGGCTTCCCTTAAGCTGTCCGGTGATGATCTCTGTCGTATGTCCTGCTTCACGTTGGCCTAACGATTCACCAACGCAGAGGATCGGCTTGAGCCCATGCCGGAAGGCTGCGGCAAGTTTTTTCTGTATCACGTCGTCACCTTCGCCAAACAGGGCGCGCCGCTCAGAATGTCCGATAATGACATACCGGCAGCCAAGATCCTTCAGCATTGGCGCGGAGATTTCTCCGGTATAGGCGCCGCGGTCTTCCCAATGTAGATTCTGGCCGGCCAGGCCAATGGAAGAGCCGGTGCCAAGTGTGTGGCGAACAGAGTCTAACGCGGTAAACGGTGGAGCGACAACGATCTCGATGGCTGGCGAGGTCATGTTCCGCTGGACTAACTCGCGAGCAAACGCTGCCGCCTCGGAGGCGGTCTTGTTCATTTTCCAATTGCCAGCGATCAGGGGTATGCGCACGGTATCCTTTGGTCTGGCTTGCTCCGGGATCAGATCTTGAGGTCTAGATCGCTCGATCCGGAAGTGCGACCAACCCCGGGAGCTGTTTGCCTTCCAGAAGTTCGAGGGCCGCGCCACCACCGGTTGAAATGAAGGAGATGCTGTCCGATTCCCCTGCCCGGTGAATGGCCATGGCAGTTTCACCACCGCCGACGATCGTCAACGCATAGGCATTGCCTACGGCATGGGCGATGGACAGTGTTCCGCGGGCGAAGGCATCAATTTCGAACATTCCCATGGGACCGTTCCACAGAATCGTTTTGGCATCCTGCAGGGCCTCGCTGAACAACTTCACGGACGCCGGTCCGATATCCAGGCCGTACCACCCTTTAGGAATTTCCTGCACGGGAACAATCTTTGTTTCAGCGCCGGGCTCACGGCTGGCGGCGACGACGCAATCGACAGGGAGATAGAATTTCACTCCCCGGGACAGGGCATGCTCCTCAATACCTCGTGCAAAATCGAGCATGTCTTTTTCAACGAGTGAGTTGCCGATTTCCAGGCCCTTGGCTTTCAAGAAGGTGAAGGCCATGCCGCCGCCGATGATGACCTTGTCGACACGCTTCCCCAGGTTCTCGATCACGCCGATTTTTCCGGACACCTTGGCGCCGCCGAGGATGGCGACAAACGGGCGCACCGGGTTTTCCACGGCGCCTTCCAGGTACTCGATTTCTTTCTTGAGGAGTGCGCCTGCGGCCGAAGCTTTGATGAATTTGGTGATACCCACGGTTGAGGCGTGTGCCCGGTGGGCGGCCCCGAAGGCGTCGTTCACGAAGACATCGCCCAACGCCGCGAGCGCTTTTGCGAAGGCGTCGTCGTTCTGCTCTTCACCCGGATGAAAGCGAAGATTCTCCAGCAGCATCACATCGCCCGGATTCATTTTTGCGACTAACTTCTCGACGGCGGGCCCAATGCAATCCGGCGCGAAGATCACTTCTTTGCCGAGCAACCGGCCCAACCGCTTGGCCACTGGGGCCAAACTGAACTTCGGGTCAAAGGCTCCCTTGGGGCGTCCCAGGTGCGAACACAGAATAACCATGGCGCCTTCGTCGACGACGCGGTTGATGGTCGGCAGCGTCGAACGGATGCGGGTGTCATCGGTTATCTGGAGCGATTCGTCGAGGGGGACGTTAAAGTCTGCGCGGATGATCACGCGCTTCCCGCGTAGCTTGACGTCGTCGATGGTTTGCTTTCGCAAATTCATGAGAGCTCCTTTACAGGCCTCCGCGGCAAGTCGCGCTCAGACATGGATCCCGCGTGAACGCCGAATCGCTCGTTGGCTACTTCCCCTTGGCCCGTTCCGCAGTGAACTTGATCAAGTCCCGAACGCGGCAGGAGTAGCCCCACTCGTTGTCGTACCAGGCGGTGACCTTGACCATCCGCTTGTCGATGACATTGGTGAGCGGGGCGTCCAACGTTGCTGAGTGCGGGTCACCCTTTTTGTCGATGGAGACAATCGGATCTTCTGAGTAGAGTAAGATGCCTTTGAGCGGACCATCGGCGGCTTTCTTGAAGGCCGCGTTCACTTCGGCAATCGTACAATCCTTCTCGGTTTCCACCGTGAGATCGACCAGGGAGACGTTCGGGGTTGGGACGCGAATGGCCAGCCCATCCAATTTGCCTTTCAACTGGGGGATCACCAGATGAAGCGCTTTGGCTGCGCCGGTGCTGGTCGGAATCATTGACATGCCGGCCGCCCGCGCGCGCCGCAGATCCTTGTGCGGAAGATCGAGCAACTGCTGATCGTTCGTGTAGGAGTGGATAGTCGTCATGACGCCATGCTTGATGCCGAAATGTTCCAACAACACTTTGGCGACCGGCGCGAGGCAGTTCGTGGTGCAGGAGGCATTGGAAATAATGTGATGGGTTTTCGGGTCAAACGTACTATCGTTGACGCCGAGCACGATGGTCACATCCGGATCCGTTGCGGGGGCCGAGATGATCACTTGCTTGGCTCCGGCTGACAAATGTTTGCCCGCGCCTTCGCGATCCGTGAAGCGGCCCGTCGACTCAATGACCACGTCGACGTTGAGTTCCTTCCACGGGAGTTCCTTCGGATCCTTGACGGCCAGCACCTTGATCGGCTTGCCATCGACGATAATCTGATTCTCTTTGGCTTCCACACTGACGCCGAGCGTGCCGTGTACAGAGTCGTATTTCAAAAGATAGGCGAGCGTCTTTGCATCCGTCAGATCGTTGATGGCCACAAATTCGAGGGCGGGATCTCCCAGGGAAGCCCGTAATACGTTTCGTCCGATACGCCCAAATCCATTGATGCCAATGCGAATAGCCATGTCGTCATGTCCTTTACTGAATAGCAAACCGGTCGCAGATCACCGGCAATCGTGTTCGCGATAGTATCGGCGCTCTGGACCCTTGTCAAGCTATACGAAGGTAGGAATACGTGAAGAAACCCCAGTATTAGAGGCGTTTTCACGAAGAGCCCTCAGTAGAAACGAGGGGCCGTGTTGCGTGAGCCGGGTTGCATCTCCGGATCCCCCTTCGCTAGAGTTCCGACTGGAAAGATTGACGTTTTGGAGGTGAGGCACGGATGGCAGATACGCTGTCAGAAAAAGCCGCGCAGGCGCTGGAGTGGCCGAAGGTCCTTGACTGTCTGGCGGGAGGGGCTCAGTCCGCGCTGGGGGCTGCACGGTGTCGAGCGATGGTTCTGGACAATGATCTGGAGATGCTGGCGAGGCGTCAGCAGGAGACGACCGAATGGCTGCGCCTCAGTGAGGGCAGCGACCCGCCCCCCGTGTTGTCGTTTCCGGATGCGCGCGAACTAGTCGAACGGGCGAGCAAGGGAGGCGTGCTAGAGGCGCTGGAGTTGCGGGACTGCGGACTTGTTCTGACGCGGATGGATGAGGTCGCTCGCTTTTGCGCTCGTCATGCGCACGAAGTTCCCATGGTGGTGGCTCTGGCAGAGGGCCTGCAGTCGGCTCGTGAGCTACAGAATATTACGCGGGCGCTTGATGCTGCGATTCAGCCCGATGGGGCGATCAAGGAATCGGCTTCGCCGGAACTGCGACGCCTCATGCATGCCGCGCAGGAGCTGAAACAGCGCATGCGTGAGCATCTGGATCGGATTCTGCACTCCAGCCGATATGAGGAGGTTCTGCAGGAATCGTATTTCGCCCAACGGGAAGGCCGCTATGTCCTGCCGGTGAAGGCAGACATGCGAGGGCGTATTCCGGGGATTGTGCACGATGTGTCGGCCAGCGGCGCGACGGTCTTTCTCGAACCGCGGGAGCTCGTGGAATTGAACAACTCGATCAAGGTCGCCGATCTGGAGATCGAGCGGGAAGTGCGGCGGATCTTGCGCGAGCTCACGCTCCTGGTTGCCGGGCAGGCGGACGCATTGCAGGCCGGGATCGACGTATTGGCGGAGCTTGATTCCGTGCAGGCGAAGGCGGCGCTCAGTCGGCGGCTCAAGGCCAATCCCGTGAGGTTGAATGAACAGGGGCGTGTCATGTTGAAGCAGGCGCGTCATCCGCTGTTGATGCTGGCGAAAGATGACGTCGTGGCGAACGATATTCTGCTCGATGAGTCGATTCACGTCCTGGTCATTTCCGGTCCCAATACCGGCGGCAAGACCGTCACGCTGAAGATTGTCGGACTGTTCTCGTTGATGGTACGGGCGGGGTTACATCTACCCTGTGCACCAGAGTCGGAGATGGCGATTTTCCCCGAGCTCTATGCCGACATCGGTGATGCCCAGGATCTGAGCCGCGACCTCTCCAGTTTCTCGGCGCACATGTCGCAGATGGTGCAATTGCTGGCAGAGTCGGCACGGTCGCTGAGCAGTGGGGTGGATTCTGGACAGTCGCTCGTGTTGCTCGATGAACCGGTGACGTCGACCGATCCCCAGGAAGGGGCGGCGTTGGCAGAAGCCCTGTTGTGCCACTTGGCGTCGTTGAATATGAAGGTCGTCGTCACGACCCACTATGGGCCGTTGAAAGAACTGGCCCAGACGATGCCGGGGTTTGCCAATGCCAGCGTAGAGTTTGACGTGACGCGCTTGGCGCCGACGTACCGGTTGTTTCTCGGTGTGCCCGGCGGCTCCTCGGCGCTGGAGATTGCCGGCCGCCTCGGGATGGATGAGAAAATTCTGGACGATGCGCGCCAGCGCTTGCCTAAGGACGACCGGCGCCTGGAAGATCTCATGGCCGACCTCCAGCAGAAACAGCGGCAGCTGGCCGACGATGTGGAGAGGGCGGCGCAAGCGAGGGCCGAGGCCGAACGCGCCGCTGTTGAAGCGAAGGCGTTGCAGGCACGCTTGGAAGAGGCAGAACTGGAAGCGCGCAAGGGATTGAAGAAAAAGCTGGGCGAGCAGTTTCAACGGGCACGGGCTGAGGTGCAGGCGACGGTCGATGCCCTCAAGCGCGAGCAGAAACTCATCAAGGCCAAAGAGACCTCTCAGCGTCTCAGCGAATTGGAAATCCAGACCAAACAAGCACTGGTTCCTGCCGGCGAACCAATTCCGGTCGAACAGCTCCGGATCGGCGACCAAGTGGAAATCGCCGGGTTGGGTATGACCGGCAGTCTGCTCGAAGATCCGCAGGGAAAGAAGCGGGTTCGCGTGAAAGTGGGTGAAGGTGAAGTCTTGGCCACGGTGGCGAACCTCATTGGCGTTGCCTCCGGGGCGGCTGCGCGGGTCCCCCCGACACCGTCGTCATCATCGAGTCCTCGACGGTTTTCGACAGGCGGTGGGCTGGGTCTCGATGAACAGACGGTTGTCGACGTGCGGGGACAGGCGGCTGATGAAGCGCTCGATCACGTCATCGCCGCGTTGGACCGGGCGACGTTGGACGGCGCTCCGCTCTTACGCATCATTCATGGACATGGGACAGGCAAGCTGAAAGCCTCGTTGCGAGCGTATTTGAAAGACTCTCCGTATGTGGCGACCGCGCGCCCGGGTGATCGGGCCGAGGGGGGCGACGGGGTGACGATCGTATCTGTGCGCTAAATGCTGTCAGGTTATTCGGAAAGTACATGATCCGTTCAGGGCGCTTTGAGCACTGGCTACTGGATGTGGTGTTTAGCCATGCGGTAGCGGAGAGTGTTGCGGGTGATTTTGAGGAGCCGGCTGGCTTCGGAGACATTCCCGCCTGATTTGCGGAGAGCTTCCTCCAGCATCTTCTTTTCCATGTCTTGAAACGACAGACCGAAAGCGAGCAGGGACGGCTTGAGTTCGGCATTCGGCTGCTCTGGCGCTTTTCCGGTCTTGACGGAGGCCGGGAGGTGCTGGGGTTCGATCTGATTTGCCTTGCAGGTAATCGTGAGCCACTCGACCACATTATGAAGCTCCCGGACGTTGCCCGGCCAATGATGCCGTTGTAGGACGGCTAAGGCCTCCGGGCTGATGCCGGTGATGCGGCAGCCATGGTCACGGCGTGCTTGCGCCAAGAAGTGCTGAAGAATTGGTTCGATGTCGTCGATCCGTTCGCGCAGCGGGGGAATGCGGAGCTGATACACATTGAGTCGGTAGTAGAGGTCGAGACGGAAGCGTCCGGTTTTGATGTGGGCCGGGAGATCTTCGTTGGTCGCGGCGATGACCCGGATATTGACCTTGTGGCTGTGGGTGTCGCCGAGAGGATCGACACGATGATCTTCGAGGACCCGCAGCAGTTTGGCCTGTGCCGCGGCGCTCATCTCACCGATTTCATCGAGGAACAGTGTGCCGCCTTCGGCGAGTTGGAACCGCCCGGGTTTTGTGTGTTTGGCATCGGTGAAGGCGCCCTGGTGATAGCCGAAGAGTTCCGATTCGAGTAAGTGTTCGGGAATGCCGGCACAATTCAATGCGATGAGCGGGCCGAGGGCTCGAGGACTGGCGTAGTGAATGGCCTGGGCGAAGAGTTCCTTCCCTGTGCCGCTTTCCCCTGTGATCAAGACCGTGGCATCCGTCAGTGCGACTTCACGGGCCAATTGTTTGATGAGTTGCATCTGCGGGGAGATGCTAACGATGAGGTCAAAGCGGTCTATTGGCTGTTTGGCGGTGAGAGTCTGGTTCGGTATCGACCGGGTGCGGCGAATGGCGACATCAAGGTCCGTCACCGTGATGGGTGCAGTCAGATAGTCGGCAGCTCCGGCACGCATCGCTTCGACTGCATCTCTGGCTGAATTACGAGGGCCGATGACGATGACCGGCACAGGTCGAGGGGATATCTGAGTCTGCTGCAACAGAGGCGCGACGACCTGGGGGCTTCCTTCGCAGACAATCAGACTAAGGTCAGAGCGATAGAGTTGCCGGATTCCTGAGGCTATGGCGTCTGCAGGAAGGATGGTGCTCCCTGAAGGGACGACCTGCTCAAGGGCACGTCGTATCTGAGGGTCACGAGAAATCAGAAGAACTGTCGTAGGGTTCATTCGGAGGGCTCCTTGGTTAGGACTCCTGGCGAACCGCCGATCGACTAGTGATAGCCTACTCCTGCACATGACGGAATAAAAGGGGGTGTGCGGAATTGGGGGATCGTAGTGGTGTGTGGGGTTATTGGTTTGTTCGAGCGATGGCCACATTCCGTTGGAGTCCGGCCAGTTTGGCGCGGCGGACTGGACTGTGCTGAAAGGATGAGCGAAATGTCGCCTCATCCATATGGGCCAGCTTTTCCAGAGAGGGGGCCAGCGTGAGCGGTGAGGGGGTGAAGGCCGGTTCGCGGGTGAAGCCTGCCCGCAGATTAAACGGACACACATCGAGGCAATCGTCGCAGCCGAAAATATGATTGCCGAATTGCCGCTGAAGGTCGCTCGGGATCGTGGTTGCTTCCCCGCGATGTTCGATTGTCAGATAGGAGAGGCAGCGGTTGGCATCCACGACGTAGGGTTCAGTGATGGCCTGTGTGGGGCAGGCCTGAATGCAGAGGGTGCAGCTCCCGCAGAGGTCCGTTGACGGTTCGTCGGCCTCCAATTCCAGGGTTGTGAGAATTTCCCCCAACAGTAGCCAGGAGCCGTGTTCGGACGACACAAGGTTGGAATGTTTGCCGATCCAGCCCAGCCCCGCCTGTTCGGCCCAAGCCTTTTCCATGATCGGTCCGGTATCAACGTAGGATCTGGTGATCGCCTGAGGAGCCAATGTGGCGATCCTATGTTCCAGCTGCTTCAGTTTCGCGCTGAGTATGTCGTGATAGTCCCGGCCCCAGGCATAACGGGCAATGCGGCCATAGCCAGGCCGTTCATCCGCGCGCTCGTCAGTCAGATAGTTCATGCCAACGCAAATCATGGAACGACAGCCCGGCAGGACGATCCGCGGATCGGCCCGCTTCTCCGGCACTCGCTCCATCCAGGCCATCGTAGCGTGGTAGCCGCGCTGGAGCCATTGGGTCAGTCGCGCGGCGAGCGTCGGCTGTGGAGAAGACGCATGGTCAACGCGGGTGATCCCGACGACGTCGAATCCGAGCACAAGGGCTTCTCGTTTGATCGCCCGAGTGATGGGCATAGGGTTACTGCTGAGGCGAACAATCGTAGCGGACGCTGAACTGGGCGGAGCAATGGCCGGATTGGCAGCGATTGCAGGCTCCGGTGATCTTGGTCTTCCAGTCGGTTTGTTTTTCATCGAACCGGCACAACAGCCGCCCGCCCGTTGAAATGGTCGTCCAGGGTTTGGACGAACCAGGCGCCTGAGCCACACGGCAGCCCGGGGGGAACGGCACGGCGCAACTGTGGGAGGGCTCGCCTTTTCCCATGCCGAAGCTGCAGGACTGTTCTGTGGTCGCGGTCGATTCCTGCATCAGCTGGGCGGAGGCGGTTCCGGCCATGAAAAACTGGAGCACGGCCATCAGGAACAGGAGCAGCATGAGTGAGTGGACGCGTGACATAGCGCATCCTAGCACAGAGTGATTTGTCCCGGTCAATTGCGATTCCTGCTCGCGGGTCGTGGGAGGGGTCGGTATAATCGCGCCATGTTGAAGCGGCGAATACGGTCCCTCATGGCAGTACTGGTCCTGCTCGGTTCGCCCTGGGCCTGGGCCGACGACTCTGTCTCGCTTGAGGTGAAGACGCAGTTGGCCGGCGGGGTGAAGGCTACAGCCACTGTACTCTTTCCGGTCGAGCCAGGGATCATTCAGCAGCTGTTGACCGATTACTCACACTGGCCGGACCTCTTCGACACGCGGATGAGGATGGCGGAAATTCGAGAACAGGCTGGCAGCGTGTTCACTGATATCCGGATCCGGCACGCACTGCTTCCCGGTGAACGGCGTCTGCTGAGCGAGTCGCGGATGCTGTCGACCGGTGGTCTGTTGACCGAACTGAGAGGCGGGGATTTCAAGCAATACCGCCGGGTCTGGACCCTGACTCCCACGGAGGGTGGCAGGCACACGAGCGCCGAGTTTGAACTGCTGGTCGAGATTGAGACGTTTGTGCCGGATTGGCTGATCGCCGTGGCGATGCGCCAGGAACTGGAAACACATTTTCGGATTGTCAGGGAGAAGGCGTTAGTCCGGGCTACGCAGGGAAGATGAACTCCGACAGCTCGGCTTTCTCGATGCCCTGCTTCACCAGGCGGGGAATATCCAGCGCCCGTTCGACCGAGAGGAGTTCCTCAAGGCGTGTTTTCGTGCTGGGGTGCGGTGGGGTGAAGAGCTTGCAGCAATCCTGATCCGGCTCGATCGATGTTTCGTACGTACCAATCCGTTTCGCATCGTCCGTAATTTCCAGCTTATCCATGCCGATGAGCGGCCGCAGGATCGGCAGGCCCGCCGCGTCTTCGATGACCGAAATGTTTTCCGGTGTCTGGGACGCGACCTGGCCCAAACTATCTCCCGTCACCAGGGCCCAACATTCCTCCCGCCGCGCGAGTTCTTCCGCAATCCTGACCATCATGCGCCGGTAGAGCACCACACGAAACGGCGCCGGCGTATTCAAGACAATCTCCCGCTGAATTTCTCCGAACGGAATCACGTAAAGCCGGGACTTGTGCAGGTAGGCGGTGAGCGTCTGCACGAGATCGCGAACCTTGTCCTCCGAGTCGCGGCTGACGAGCGGACGGCCCGAGAAGTGGACGAAGAGGGCGCGGCAGCCGCGCTTGATCATGCGGAAGGATGCGACCGGCGAATCAATCCCGCCGGAGATGAGGCAGGCGACCTTGCCGCTGACTCCCACCGGCATGCCTCCGGGGCCTGGAATCTTTTCGACGGAGAAATAGACATCCCGGGATAGCATTTCAAGATAGACGGTGATGTCGGGATCCTTGAGGCTGACGGCTTTGCCCATCTGTTCGTAGATGGCGGCGCCGACGATGCGTTCCGCGTCCATCGACGTCAACGGCAGACGCTTGTCGGCGCGCTTCGCGGTCACGCGGAAGCTCGAAAAGGATTTCGTCTTGAGTTCTTCGATAATCGCGGCACTGAGAGCATCGAAGTTCGGGTTCGTGAGATCAAGCGGCACGGAGTTGGCCAGAGAAAAATTCGCAATACCGCAGACGCGGGACAGCCGCTGGCGAATGATCGCACTGCTGGTCTCTGCCGGAAGGAGCACCCGGATACGGCTGCGGAGGTTCTCTACTTGCGTGACGCCAAGATCTTTGAGCGCCAGCTGGATGTTGCGGACCAGACGATCCTCAAAGTAATCGCGATTACGGCCTTTGAGGGCGAGTTCGTGGTAGTGGACGATGGCGCAGCGCATGTTGCTAGCGGTGAGGAGTAAGGGGTGAGGGGTTAGGGGATAGACGCTTCGTATTCTCGGACCGCAAATACTTGATAAGGCCAGACAGCAGTTTATCGATGTGATTCATTTGTTGGTCTAGTGTCTTCCATTGTGTTTCTGGCAAGAGCGTTAGCTGCTTGGCAATTTCGAGTTGCGTGTCTAGCTCACTCAGTGAGGCTTGGGCGATATGGAGAAAATTTGCGAATTCCTTCTTGGTTTGCCGTGCAGCGCCTTCGGCAATGTTACTGGCGATACTAAGCGCGGCCCGGTGAATCTGATCCGTGAGCGTGAACCGGTGCTCTTTGGGGAAAGTGTCAGTCACGCGATAAATTGAAATTGTGAGCGCGATAGCCTCTTTCCACGCATCCAACTTCTTGTGGGGTTTCTCCATTCGACAACCCTTTACCCCTCACTCCTTACCCCTTACCGTTCTCCAGAAATCGCTCCGCGTCGATGGCGGCCATGCAGCCGGAACCGGCGGCGGTGACGGCTTGGCGATAGGTCGAGTCCTGCACGTCACCGGCGGCGAAGACCCCGGGGACATTGGTAGCCGTGCCGCTGTGCGTCCGGATATAGCCTTTCTCGTCCATCTCGATTTGACCCGCGAAGAGCGTGGTGTTGGGTCGATGACCGATGGCGACGAAGACGCCGGCGCAGGGTATTTCAGATAATTTTCCGGTCACCACGTTCTTGAGCCGCGCGCCGGTCACGACATCCGTTCCCAGAATATCTTCGACCACCGAGTTCCAGATAAAGGTGATCTTCTCGTTGTGCATGGCCCGGTCTTGCATGATCTTTGAGGCGCGCAGTTTATCTCGCCGATGGACGACCGAGACTTTCGTGGCAAATTTCGTGAGGAAGTTCGCTTCCTCCAACGCGCTGTCGCCTCCGCCGACGACGATGAGTTCCTTCCCCTTGAAGAAAAATCCATCGCAGGTCGCGCAGGTGGAGACGCCGTGACCGGTCAGTCTTGCTTCGTTCTTGAGTCCGATCGGAATGGCCGAGGCGCCGGTCGCAATGATAACGGTCTGGGCTTGGATGGTTCGTTCCCCATCGATGGTCAAGGTGAACGGCCGTTGTGCGAGGTTTACGGCTGTGACATCCCCGGTGAGAAACTCGGTGCCGAACCGCCCGGCCTGTCCCCGCATGTCTTTCATCAGCTCCGGGCCCATGATGCCCTTGGCAAAGCCTGGATAGTTTTCAACTTCCGTCGTGGTGGTGAGTTGACCGCCGGACTGCCAGCCTTCAATGAGGAGCGGTGACAGATTGGCCCGAGCCGTATAAATAGCAGCGGTCAATCCGGCCGGTCCTGACCCGATGATGACGACATTACGCATGGAGCTGAAATCTAACACAGTGAGAAAAGAGAATGCATGGGGAGTGGAAGTCAGGCCAATGCACGGAATGATTGATATAGCGACCGGACCTGTTTCTTGAGTTGCGGAAGCGGAAGCGTGCCACTGAGCGTGTAGTCTGCACGGCGGCGTTTCTCTGCGAGCGGCATCTGGCTCTTGATCCGCCGAAGGGCTTCGGATCGGGAGAGGCCGTTGCGCTTCTTGAGGCGAGCGATCTGGGTTTCGCGATCAGCGGTCACGACGATGATAGTGTCTACGCGTGTGTCGATACCGGCTTCGAAGAGGAGCGGGACGTCGTAGATTACCACGGCATTCGGATCTGTTCTGGCGGCCTGTCGCGTCAGTCGCCGCTGCTCGCGCGCGACGCGAGGGTGGATAATGTGCTCCAGCTGGCGCAGCTTGGCAGGATGCCCAAAGACTTTCTCGCCCAGGGCCTGGCGATTCAATGTCCGATCAGGGTTCAGGACCGTCTTGCCGAATGCTTTGACGATCTCCCGCCAGGCTGGTTTGCCTGGTTGGACGACTTCCCTCGCAAGCGCGTCGGCATCGATGACCATTGCACGGCAGCGTTTGAACATGCCGGCGACGGTGCTTTTACCGGTGGCGATGCCGCCTGTGAGTCCAACCAGGATCATGGCGGCGGAGCTTATCATGGGGGTGTGAGCCTCACAACAAAGCCGGTTGACAGGCCGCTGTGCCCGCCTGTAATACCTACCGCATGCGTATTGTGATGCTGGTCTTAGGTTGTCTGGTGGGGCTGAGCGGGATGTCCTGGGCGGAAGGGCCTTCGCTTACTGCTCCCCGAACCATTACGGTCGCGCTCGATGGCAGCGGAGACTTTACCTCGATTCAAGAAGCCGTGGACTCGGCCAAGAAGGGCGATACGGTGTTCTTGAAGCCCGGCGCCTATGCCCAAGACCTCACTATCCACAGCAAGGACAAGATTAAGCTGATCGGGGCCGGCGTGGATAAAGTGACCATGCTTGGCCGCGACGACCTTGTTGGCGTGTTGCATGTGGGGAAGTGGCCATATGGGGCTACGGATATCGAAATCAGCGGGCTGACGATCAACGAGCATGGCGGCCATGCCCTCGGCATTTTTAACGGCAAGGGCATCACGTTGCGCAATCTTCGCGTGAAAGGGATGCTCTTCGGACAGCAGGTACAGGATGTCCGTATCGAGGACTGCGTGATCGGCGGAAGCGAGACGACCGGCGTGCAGTTTTCCGACTCCCAGGCTGTCTTGGTCGGCAATGTGATTCATGATAACGATCATGGTGTGAATATCGCAGGCAAGTCTGACGTGCGGTTAGAGCGGAATGTCATTCTCCGGAGCCTGTTCGAAGCCGTCGTGGTGAACGACAAGGCGAAGGCTTCGCTGGTCGGCAACACCCTTGTGAAAAACGGAGGCGGAGCGGCGTTTCTCGGTGCCTCCCAGAGCGATGCGTCCGGGAATGTCATCGGCCTGAACAAGGTCGGTTTTCTAGTCGCCCCGTCCAGCCGGGTCACGACCTCATTCAATGCGCTGTTTAATAGTGAAGGTGATTATATGCGAGCGGGATCTCCGAATACCCCCGCGCCGGATCTGAAGCAGGACTCGGATGTTGTGGGTGATCCTCGCTTCGTCGATGCGGAGCGCGACGATTTCCGGCTTCGCTCGGATAGCGGGGCGCTCAATAGAGGACAGTTCCCGTTTCTCGGTGCGCTTCCCCCCGTTCAAAAGCTCTCTTCTACTCGCTAAAGTCGTTGAAACATCACGGGTTGATCTCTGCCCCTGACAGATTGAAACCGTGTGGTATGCTTTCCCTACGGCGCCTTCCTTCCCATCGAGGCTCAAGAAAATAGACGGAAGGGCCGAAAAGAGTTTACCAGGAGGTTTCCATTGGCCAGCTTCCGACAAGACGTCGATACCAGATCCGGTGACGGGATTCCTTCCTTGGAGGATATGGAGTCGGGGAAGCTTGTCGGAGCGGTGCTTCCGATGTCCGATAAAGCGCAGACTCAGATGCGTGAGAGTATTGAAGTGATCGATTATCTCCTCAATCAGGAACGTGTTGTCTGGATGTAGGCTACGTTTCCTCCGTTCTTTCCTCCCCATTCATCGTCCCATTCTCTTCCAACTGCTTCGGGAGTGCTGTTCTTGAGATGTTCGAGGCCGCGTGTGCGATGATGCGGACTTGACAGTCTCCGGTTGCCTTACTACTCTCCTGAATCAGATCTATTCTGCTCTCATCGTTCGTACACAGAGGAGTGCCATATGGATAACATGTTGCTGCGGAGCGCTGTCATCGTTGGAAGTCTGATGCTCGGATCAGCGTTCGCTGGTGCTCAAGAGATGCCGAAAGAATCAGTTTTGCCATTGAGCCTTGCCCAACGGGCCACTCAGGCTGCCATTGATGCCTGTAAGAAAGACGGCTACCGCGTCAGCGTGTCGGTGGTCGACCGCGCAGGCTTGCTGCGCACGATGGGACGTGCCGATGGAGCCGGTCCCCACACGATCGATAGCAGTCGAAAGAAGGCCTACACCGCGGCGAGTTTGCGCCGCGCAACGAGTGAACTGGCCGACCTCATGAGCCGGACGCCGACGCTCCAGGCATTGCGGGATATGAATGAGCAGATTCTGATGCTCGGCGGCGGCTTGCCGATCGAGATCGGCGGAGAGGTGGTCGGCGGTATCGGTGTCGGCGGCGCGCCGGGGACTCACCTCGACGATGCGTGCGCCGAAGCGGGGCTGGATGCGATTGGCGCTGCCCCGAAAATTCCGGCGGCTAAATAATGCGACATCTGCGGCGGTGCCTGCTCGTCGCTGCGATGGGTCTGTTGAGCGCCTGTAATAGCGGTGTGCCGGAGCCGGCGTCTACCGAGATTCCAGGAACAGGTCTGCGTGTGACTCTTGTGCGGGTTGCCACTGATCCGTTTCTTTCCCGGCATAACTTGTCCATGACGATTGAGCGTGCGGGTGGCTGCGCGCAAACGGTAGACCTGTTCCCCGACACCGGGCATACCAGCCGCCGCAATGTGTATGTCACGGCGAAGGCGCTGATCTACATTGTCGGGCAATTTGATGCCCGTGTCGTCGATGTCCGTCAGTGCACCATTACGCTTTCCGAATTTCGGCACCTCGACAGAGAGGTCATTTTCGTCGGAAGCTTTGACGAAGATGCCGAAGAGCATTGGGGATTTGTGCCGGCCTCGGAACGCCCGGAGCGGCCGTTTGAAAAGCGATAACCTTCAGTTGCCAGCGAACAGGGAATCGCCGGTGCTGGTGTTGCGGCCCGGTGTACGACCATGAATCAGCCGATCGTCGGGTTTCATTTGGATGAGCACAGCGACTGGGTTGCCGACCTGGCTTGCGGACATGGGCAACATGTGCGCCATCAGCCGCCTTTTTTCTCCCGTCCTTGGGTGCTCACGCCGGAAGGCCGGGAGCGCCAGCTTGGCCAACTGCTATTCTGCAAAAGCTGCCAGGAACCTGACGTCTCACCCTCGGTCGTTTGATCATTGATGAGAACGGCAGTGCCGTCGTTCCTCCACCAAAACATGTGAATTGCTTGGGCCTGGCATCTTCCGGTGATAGCCTTTTCTGTAGGCGCGTGGGATGCCGGAGTGAATCTCCACCGCGCAATGTGAAGGGAGAAGGGCTATGCGCACGGCAACATTGGCAGTACCGTCCTCACAGGAGCGTCGGAAGGTGTTCTTTCTGCATCAGGTGCAGAAAGGGTATGCGGTCTGGGTCGGCCTGATGCTGTTCCTGTATTCCGCCTTGTTTTTCACCTTGGCCTTTTACGGCCCGCACCTCGGACCGATGATCACGCTGTATGGTGGTGGCTCGTTGGAAGAGCGCCAGGCAGCCGCCAGCGAGATGTTGCTGCTCAGTGAAACCGTTGCTGTAGCGGTGCCGGTCCTGTTTCTTGGGGCAGTCATTTTCAGCCTGGTCCTGACGCGTCGGGTGGCGGGGCCATTGGTCCAGCTTGACCGGTGTATCCAGGAATGGGCCAAGGGCAATCTCAGTTGGCGGATGCAGTTTAGACAATCCGATCGTCTGGATGAGCTGGCTTCAACCGCCAACGAGGCCTTGACCAAGGTGGAACAGGCGTTTGGGGAAATGCATCGACAGACCTCGGTGATTCAAGCATCACTGTCCTCGGACCATCGGGAGAATCCGGAGGCCATCCAGAAGGCGCAACAGGCGGCGGCGTCTCTTGCCAAGGTGCTAGACGATTTCTCCTTCAAACCCGGGCGCTAACGTATGAAGGCTGCCGGCTCAACCCAGAAGGGATTCACGCTCATCGAGTTGATGATCGTGGTCACGATCGTCGGGGTGCTTGTTTCGGTGGCCATGATGTCGTATCAACACTTCACCAAGAAGGCACAATCGGTTGAAGCGGAAGTGGCGCTGGCTGAGATCCATCGGTTGCAGCAGCTTCATCACGCTCAGAATGGCTCCTACGGAACCGATTTGGGCATGATCGGGTTCACCCAATTCCCGGCATTAAAATTCTACTCAATTGGCATGCGTTTTCTCGGGGGAATCGACGGGGTTTCGTATCAAGTGTATGCGTACGCCAAGGGATCGACAGAAGGGGCGACGACATTCGTGATGACTCAGTATCAGGACGGGCGCATGACGATGGATAAGTCTCTTGTCCAGACAGCTTCTGCCTCATCCGGGGCTGGAGGCGGCGGCTCGGGATCCCTGCCTGGGTCGGGAGGGTCGTCGGGGTCGCAGACTGCAGATGGTGGAGAGGTAGGGGATGACCCGCTGGCTGGGGCGGGTTCCAGTTCCAGCTCTTTTTCCAGCGGCGGTCCACGAACGGTGACGCATGTCAACCAGTCGGCAGGGATGGTTGCGAAATAAAGACGGCTACGGGATCGTGCGGACTTCGTGGTTTGGCCGGGCAGTGAGCGCGAGGCCTGGTCCGGCCCAGGGCTCAAGGTGAGCCCCCCGATAGTGATAGCCCCCCTGGACCGGGTCTGTGGCTAACAGCAACGGCGTATCGAGATCCAGTACATCAAAGCCTTTCATGCCCAGCACAAGGCTGAAGGAGCAACCCATCGCGATACGGGTTTCAACCATTCCTCCCACCATCAGTTTCAAGCCGGCGGCGAGCGTAGCTTCTGCGATGGCAACCGCTTCGACCACACCGGTCTTCATGATCTTGATATTGATGTAATCTGCCGCTTTCCGCGCGATCACTTCGTGGGCGTCCGACAGGGATCGAACCGACTCGTCAGCGGCTACCGGAATGCCCGTGATCCTTCTGATGGCGACGAGACTGTCGAGGTCTTCTCGCCGGACCGGCTGTTCGAGCAGCACCATCCTTCCTCCGAATCGCTGGACGCCTTTGGCAAAGGTCAGGCAGTCTTCCCGTGAGAACCCCTGGTTTCCATCGCCGATAAAGGAAATGCCGGGCAGCGCACGGTGCACAGCTTCCAGTCGGCTGATATCCTGATCGACATCCTTGCCCACTTTCATTTTGAAGAGGCGAAAGCCTTGTGCATACCAGCCCCGGGCGAGAGACACAGATTTTTCAAGAGTCGCAATGGGAATGGTGATGTCGGTTTCCCGCGGGCGGACGTCCTGCCCCCCCCCACAATTGCCACAGGGGGATCCGGACCATTCGGCAATAGGCGTCGATCATGGCCGTTTCCAGCCCGCAGCGCGCCGCCGGCTGCTGATGGGCGAGTGTGTCCATGTGCAGGGCGAGCTCACGGTAGTCCCGGATGGATTTCCCGATCAGGGACGTTGCCAGTGTGCTCAGGATTGCGAGGCAGGACTCGCGGTCTTCTCCGCCGACTTCGGGGAATGGCGCGGCCTCGCCGTAACCCTGTATGCCGTTTTCCAGCGTGAGGCGGAGAAAGACATTTTCTGCGACGACACGAGCGCCCGTGGCGACCACAAAGGGATCTGTGATGGGAATGTCGACCGGCCAATATTCAATCCGAGTAATGATTGATGCGGAGGCAACCGGAGAGAGTTGAGGCGTCATGAACGGGATAGTACCCAGTCGGCGAATGGACTGTCACGACAAAATGCAGTGGCTCAATAGGCCGCCGCTCATACTGTGCAAGGGGATGCTTGACAGGGAGACGTCTGTTGGCCGACAACGAAGAGCCAAAGGACTGTCAGCGTGAACCGTATGTTGCGTTATCCGTATCAACGATGGGGGCTCCTTATTCTCACCGGTCTGGTGGGTCTCTATCTTGTCCTGCCTCTGACGGTCTCGTGGGCGGTCACGCAATGGCTTCGCCATCATGGGTATCAGAATGTCATTGTGCAATTGGGCTATCCCGGTTGGCGAGGGCTGTCGATTCCGGTTGTGTCATTTCAGCAGGATCTGGGCGATGAACGATTGATGATTTCCTTGACGGATATCGTATTGCGGTATCACCCGTCGGATCTGTTGCGGGGTCAGGTCGATCGGGTGGACTTACCTTACGTGGCAGTGCAGGTCCTCAGTAATCCCCGACCGGCATCAGACCGTGGAGAACGTCTCGGTGATGGATCGAGCAACGGAGAGGGATCGCCTTGGAATATGGTGACGGCCGGCGATCTCTTACGGCGGATACCGGTGCTTCCGTTCAGAGAAGTGCATGTCGAAGAAGCCACGGTGTTTCGCGAGCAGGCGACAGGTCCGCTCAGAAAGGTATCGATCAAGGGTGTGATTCTGCAGCAGGACGGCGAACTCGGGGGCCATCTTACCTTCAAAGGCCGTGAGACGGCGTCCTATGGACTGACGGTGAGCGGCCATTCCGCGAGTACCTGGTCGGCGACGCTGGTTCCCCAGCGGCTACAGGCGGTGCCGATTCTGACCTGGCAATCAACCGCACAGGCTGCAGGAGAGCAGGTCCACATCGAGGGAAAGTTGGAGGTCAATGTCCGGGAAGTCGCGCCGTTTATCGCTCTGATGGTGCCGATCGGTCCCGAACTGGAAAAGGTCTCCGGTCAAGTGGTCGTTCAGTGGACCGGGACCGCCGCTGCCGAGTCCTCGTTGACCTCACTTCGAGACGATCCGCACTCAACGTTCGACGGCACGTTCCAGTCTGCGGTCGCTCTTCCTGCCCTGAAGGGAATCGCCAGGAACATTGCCGTGGTCTGCTCCGGACGATTTGCCGGGAATCCGACGCGTTTTGAATGGACGGTGAATCCCGGCGTACTTCTGTCCGCGACGGTCAACACCCAGCCACAGTTTGTGCCGGAGGTGGTGAGGGCGCTCCTGCCCCAAGGCGATCAGCCGCTTCGTGTTGAGCAGGTGCAGGCGGTGCACGGCGCGCTCTATTGGACGGAGTCTCCGCTCAGACTGACGGTTGAGGGGCCCGTATCGCTGATGTACGGGGTGGCGGCTGGTCCCTTGGTTGCGGAGTTTAAGGCAGATACGGCCACGGTGATCGGCGGAGTATTTGAGGCAGCTCAGGGGACGTTTCGTATTCAGGGCGCGATGCCGCCGCTTGTCACCGGCGGGTTATCGGCGAGGGAGGCGGTCGGCGCGTTGCATGGGCAGATGGTGCTGGCTCAGCAGGAGGTCAAGGGGCAACTCATGGCTCCTTCGGCACTGACGGTGACGCAGGTGCAGACTTCTGGCGTAGTCATTCCCCTCGCCACACTCCAAATCAAGGAACCCGTGTCGATTCAGTGCTCCCTCACCTCCGTCCAATGTACCGGTGGGCCCGGGACGTTCGCGATCCAGATTCCGACAAGCCGGCTGGCCGGGTACGACCTCAAGTTGAGAGACAGTGCGTTCGCATTGCGGCGAGCCGAACTCGTTGGAACCTCATGGAGCGCTCAGGGCGCCTTGAGTCTGATGGGCGTTATGGTCGAGCCGTTGCCGCGGGGCTTTCCCGCGACGAACTGGCGGGTAGAGTTTTCGGCGAATCAGGCGGGTGTGAAGGCTGATGTGCAAGGCCAGATTTTGTCAGGTGAGCGGGTGGTCACCGCCAAGGTTGAGCAAGGATTTTCGGACGGGAAAGGCTCGCTGAGAGGCAGCGTGGGGCCGCTCCAGTTCAATGCGATGGAGCGGCGTCTTCGTACGCTTGTTCCAACCCTTCCGGACTCGATTGATCTCATTGATGGGCGATTCACGGCGACAGCGGATCTGGCCTGGACGGTGGGCGGTACGGCTTCAGCGCAGGGACAAGGCGTTGTCCTGCATCCGGGTTCCATGACGGTACAGGCAGATAACCTGTCAGGCATGTTCAGAGAGATCGCGGTTCAAGGATTCAGCACCACGCTTGTGTTGCGAACGACCGGACTTGACCATGTCGCGACGCGCCAGCCGGCAGTGGTCACGATTGCATCCGTCCAGACAGGAATCGATCTCTCGAATCTCAAGACGACGGTCGATCTGGACTGGACGATTTCGGGCGCCGGGCCGGTTGTCGATCTGCGGGATATCCAGGGTGAGCTGTTCGGCGGGACCATGACAAGTCCCGCGGTTCATTTCGATCCGGCCAAGCCGCCGGCTCGATTGACGATCTCGCTCCGTGAGATCGATCTGGCCAGGGTTCTGAGTGTTGAACAACAGAAGGGCATAGACGGGACCGGTCTTCTGAATGGAACGCTTCCCATTACCATCACGGCGACCGGCGCCAGTGTCAAGGACGGCACAATCGAGGCCCAGCCTCCGGGCGGAGTCATTCGGTATACAGCGACGCCGGAAGCCGGCAAGCTGCTCGCAGAGTCGGATCACGGGCTCAAGCTTGTGAGTCAGGCGCTCAACAATTTTCACTACAATGTGTTAAGAGTGGGGGTCCAGTATCGCGAGGATGGGCTGCTACAGTTGGCTGCTCGCCTGGAAGGAAAGAATCCGGATATGAAGAAGACCCCGCCCATCAATTTCAATCTGACGGTTCAAGAAAATGTTCCGGCGCTTTTGAAAAGTCTTCGTCTGGTACAGGACATGGAAGAGTCTCTAAAGCAGCGTGTGCAGAAGCGGTGAGGGTTGTGGGAGGCATGATGACGAAACAGGACCGGCGTGGATCAGTACGGATGCTGGTCGTGATAGGTTTGTTGTGGGGGGGAGGGGGATGCACACCTCGTGTCGAGGTGGTTGCTCCTGATAAGCCGATCACGATCAATTTGAATGTGAAGATCGATCATGAGATTCGTGTGAAAGTGGATAAAGACTTGGATCAGGTGATTTCGAGTGACAGCGGATTGTTTTAGTCTCAATGAAGGAGCCCGCCATGATATTTCGGAAACTTGTGCTGGCCGCAGCCGTTGTCATCGTCTCTATAGGACTAGCCTATCCCGTGTTTGCGCTGACGCTTGAAGAGGCGAAATCGAAAGGGTTGGTGGGAGAAAAGTCCAACGGATATTTAGGGGCGGTCGCGACGGGGGCCCCTGACGTGCAAACCTTGGTCAACGACGTGAACCAGAAGCGCCGGCAGGCCTATGAAGAAATTGCGAAACGGAACGGGACCCAGCTCTCGGCGGTAGAAACGCTGGCGGGAGAGAAAGCGATTCACAACACCAAGCCCGGCAACTTTATTGAAGGGCCGGGTGGGTGGACCAAGAAGTAGCCGCGTTTACGCGTACCGGTCGTTTTTCCATGGCAGAGCCGTATTGGAGTAACCCCGCACTTCCCAGAACCCCTTTTCATCCTTGTCCGAGAACGTGATTTCCTTCACCCACTTGGCTCCCTTCCAGGCGTAGCGTTTGGGAACAATCACACGGACTGGACCGCCGTGTTCCTTCGTGAGGGGCTTGCCATTCCATTTATACGTCAAGAGCACGTCGGCATCGTCGCAGACTTCGATGGGCAAGTTCGTCGTGTAGTCATCGTACGACTTGAAGAGGACGAACTTCGCAAGGGAGAGCGGTTTCACGACGGACATGAGCTGCTTGAAGCTCACCCCTTCCCAGTCGTTGTCGTAGCGGCTCCAGGAGGTGACGCAGTGAAAATCCGAGCGGTCTTTGAACTGCGGCTGGGCCAGGAAGTGTTCCCAGGACCAGGTGACAGGAGTGGTCACGAATCCGCCGATGGTCAGAGTCCATTCTGAGAGGGGAATGTCCGGTTTGAATCCGAGGTCCAGCACCGGAAAGGTTTCGACGAGGTGCTGTCCCGGCGGTAGCCGGTCGTCACCTTCATAGAACACCTCGCGTTCTTCCCCTCCGCGCCGGGCCCTGGCCCACTGTTCTTTTGTCTTTGTTAACCGGGAGTCATCGTCCATAATTCGGCCTCCGGTCGAAGAGTACGGGAATCATGCCGCGATTGACAAGTCTCTCCGGTTTGTCTACTCAGTCACGAATATCGCACAGACGTTGAATTTTCTTCTTGATTCAAAGGCCTGGAGGCACAATATGGCCTGCTACACTTAGACAACTTATGAGATCACGCCCTATGTCCGGAATTCCCGTGAAACGATATCGCCAGGCCGCTGGATTAGGTGCGCTTGCGGCAGCCCTGGTGTTGAGCTGGGCCGGGGAGGGGAGTGTTGCCCGGGCTGAGCGCAAGGTCTCAACGGAACAGGGAGAAGTCGCTGCCAATCGGGCGGCTGCCGGCCAGCCTGCGTCGCGCGCGTCTGCTCCAGTTCGAAAGGACGTGGGGATTTCCAAGAAACAACGAGCGGGGAAGAACCCTTCGCTGGAACAATCCATGGCTTCGACGAAGGACCAGCCTGCCCGCCGCGCGCATCGCCGCGCGCGAGGAGCCAAACGACTCAGGCCTCAGGCTACGCTCACCCCGAAGCCCGACGTGTCCTACCATGGCATGCTTGAACAGCCGCAACGATACGCACCGCAATATCAACACAGCAGGGGAGGAGCTCCCAATCCGAATGCCGGAACTCTTCTGCATGATCATTTTCAGGAGCTGGATAAGAATCGGGATGGATCGATTGATCCGTTCGAGCGGTCATTCGGCAGGCTCGATATGGATCGTGATTTAGCAGACCGTCTGTGGCAGTAATCTCCCTTGTCGGATGACACTTCAGGAGCAGCCGCTCCGTGCCGATAGCGGCGATGGAACCACGACGTCGGCTTTCCGCACCGTAGTTCCCCAACGGTCTTCCTCGTTCCCTCTTGCGAGTTCTCGACGAGTCAATCTCACCGAAATGCCGTGAATCTGCATCCATCCGGGTGTCGGCTCCGTATGCCTCTGTGAGCAAGGGTGGTCTGTATCCGGCTGGGCGATGTTTAGGTGTAAGGACGGTGCAGTCCGGCTGACAGAACCCATAGCGCCCCTATTTGACACCACCAAGAGGAGCCCCCCATGATACGCCACGAGGTCACTATGCCGACTCCGATATCTGAAACGGTTGCCCCTGCCGGTTCAAGCACCGGGAAGATTGCCATTGCGATCATGATCGCTTCTGCGATCGGCGCATTTGTGTATTTTGACCTCGGCCGGTTCCTTTCTCTCGATGCCCTCAAAGAGAATCGGGACCATCTGCTGGCATTTACGGAGGCCCACTACGCGTCAGCGGTCGGCATCTTTATTCTTACCTACATTGTCGTGACGGGCTTGTCTCTGCCCGGTGCCACGATTCTGACACTCGCCGGCGGGTTCTTATTCGGGAGCGTCTTCGGCATGTTGTTCGTGAATCTCGGCGCCACAACCGGCGCCACGCTGGCGTTTTTGGCGGCCCGGTATCTGTTGCGCGATTGGGTGGAGCAGAAGTTCGGGAAGTGGCTGGGGCCGTTACAGGACGGCTTCGCCAGGAATGCCTTCAGTTATCTGATGACGCTGCGGTTGATTCCCCTCTTTCCCTTCTTCGTCGTCAATCTCGTTTCAGGCCTGACACGGATGAACATCGGCAGCTACGTGTCCGCAACGGCGCTCGGCATCATTCCCGGTTCGTTCGTCTATGCCTATGCCGGCCGGCAGTTGGGGACGATCAATTCGCTGAAGGAAATCGCCTCGCCGAATGTGATCGGGGCCTTTGTGTTGTTGGGGCTGTTGGCACTCGTCCCGACGGTCTATAAGAAATTTGGAGGAGCGCGGTGATGAGTCGGCACGATGAGAGCGTGATGCTGCCGGACGATGAGCATAATCAGCGGCTGGTCGCCAATGTGCATCCTTCCGATTGGGTCAATCCAGAGCCGTCCGGTCGCTATAACATGGTGGTCATCGGGGCCGGGACAGCCGGTTTGATCACGGCTGTCATCGCCGCGAGCTTGGGCGCGAAGGTCGCGCTGATCGAAAAGCATCTGATGGGCGGAGATTGTCTGAACGTGGGCTGCGTACCGTCAAAGGGCGTGATTCGCGCCGCACGGGCCTGGGCCGATCTGAGGAAGGCCGGGGAATTCGGTATTCATATTCCGCCCGGTGTGAAGTACGATTTCTCGGCCGCCATGGCCCGGATGCGCAAACTGCGGGCCCGGATCAGCCACAACGACTCGGCGCAGCGCTACAGCAAGCTGGGGGTGGATATCTACATCGGTAGCGGGCGTTTCACGGGCGGGACCACCATCCAGGTCGAAGGGCCGGCCGGCAATCGCACGCTGCAGTTTGTGAAGGCGGCGATCTGCACCGGTGCGCGCGCCTCCGCGCCGCAGACTCCCGGGCTGCAGGAGGCGGGCTATCTCACCAATGAAACGGTATTCTCGCTCACGGAGTTGCCGCCACGTCTCGCGGTGATCGGCGCGGGGCCGATCGGCTGTGAGCTGGCGCAGTCATTTGCGCGTTTTGGCAGCCGGGTCTATGTGATCGAAGCCCGGCACGGCATTTTGCCGAATGAGGACCGGGATGCGGCGCAGATCGTGGAACAACAGATGGTGAAGGACGGGGTGCAACTCCTGTGTTGCGGCAAAGATCTGAAGGTCGGCAAGGTGGACGGCGGGAAGCGTCTAACGGTTGATTCACATGGTCAACAGTACGACGTGACGGTCGATGAAATCCTGGTGGGCGTCGGTCGCACGCCGAATGTGGAGGGACTGGGGCTGGAGGCGGTCGGGGTGGAATCCGATCAGAATGGCGTCAAGGTCAATGGCCGGTTGCAGACCAGCAATCCCCGCATCTTCGCGGCGGGAGACGTCTGCTCCCGGTACAAGTTTACCCACGCCGCTGATGCGATGGCGCAGATCGTGATCCAGAATGCTTTGTTCCCCCATCCCTTCGGATTGGGCTATGCGGATGTGGATTCGTTGATCATGCCCTGGTGCACGTTCACGGAGCCCGAAGTGGCGCATGTCGGGATGTATGAGAAAGACGCGAAGGAGAAAGGGCTTGAGGTCGAAACCTATACGTTCAAGCTGGATGAAGTCGATCGCGCCATCCTTGACGGCGAAGACGAGGGGTTTGCGCGGGTCCACATTCAAAAGGGTTCGGACAGGATCCTGGGGGCGACGATTGTGGCAGCGCATGCCGG
>Ga0209253_10000413_pt1 | contig 36444 bp, 24 predicted proteins | sample FrelakmetBRP12BR_FD_187145 | JGI IMG/M metagenome (GOLD analysis project Ga0209253, IMG submission 187145) | Freshwater lake sediment microbial communities from the University of Notre Dame, USA, for methane emissions studies - BRP12 BR (SPAdes)... | ecosystem: Environmental > Aquatic >... | reverse complement strand
GGCCGATTCTCCGGCCAGGGCTAGGGCCCTCTCAGCAGCCTTCAAGGCCTCGTCATATCTCTTGAGCTTGAGCAGGATCTGGGCCCGGATGTCGAAATAAGTGAGGCCGGGCTGGATCTCGATGACCCGGTCGATCGCCTCCAGGGCGCTCTCGAGGTTCGTCCCCTGCCCGTTCCAATACCAGGCGTAGGGATAGAGGGCATCCGTCCTGTCGCGGTTCTGTTTGGCGTATTCGGGCCCGAACGCTTCGAGGGCCTTTTCGGGCCGGCCTGCTTTGGAGTAGATCGCGGCTGCGGTCTGGCGGAGATAGGGGACGTCGGGCTGGATCTTGATCGCTAGCTCGATGGACTCTGCGGCCTCCTCGAAGTGGGTCTCCCGCTCGCTCCAGAAGCCGGCGAAGCTCGCCAGCTGATAAGCGGCATTCGATCTCTGCCGGCTCATGAAATCCTTCCCGAAGATCTCCTCGGCCTTGTCTTTCTCGCCCTTGAGCCAATGGAGCTCGGCCAGGTTCTGCGTGTCGTAGGGGTCGGGATTGTAGGAGGTGAGTTCGGCGATCTTCTCGGCGAGCTGGATCCCCCTGTCCAACGGTTCCTTGTCCTTGATGATCTGCCGGACGTAGGCGCCCAAAGCCTGGACGTCGTCGGGATATTTGGCCGTGTACTCCTCAAAGAACGCCCTGGCCTCGCTCGGCGAGGCGTAATTCCCGTAGTAGACGGACATGAACATGTAGCCGGTCTTGACGAGCGGGCTTTTGGGGTATTTCTCGATGAACGAGCGCATCGGGGCGGGGTCGGCTTTGGCCCCGATGGCCTTCTTCCGGCCAAGGATGAATTCGGCATACTCCGTGTACGGCACCTTGACCTTGGGATAATCGACATCGACCAGGCCGGCCTTTCCCTCGGGGTCAAGGGCGATGATCTGACGGTAAAGCTCGTCGGCCTTGTCGACGGTCGAGAACTTCTGGTCGTACTTCCGGGCCAGCTTGTAGATCGCCTCGATATTCTTCGGGTCCTTGGCGGTGAGCTCCGCAAGGGACCTGAACGTATCGACGCCCCGGATCGCCTTCTGGATCTTCTCGAGGTAGGCGTCGGCGGGCGGCGCGTAGCCCACGATCCAGTCGATCTCCTTCCCGGCCTTGTCGAGGATCAGGACGGTCGGCGTCGTCTGGATCCCGAAGCGGGTGAAGATGGATTCGCCCGCGAGCTCGCCGCGGGTCGCCCGGTAGAGGACGAAGGTCTTGGAAAGGAAGTCGGCGAACTTGGCGTTCTCGTAAACCTGCTGGACCAGCAGGTCGCAGCTTCCTCAGCCACCCTTTTGGTGGAAATCGATGAGGACGAGCTTGTCCTGCTTCCTGGCCTGGGACAGGGCCTCGTCGAAGGGCCCTTTCAGGAATGACGGCGTCTCCGCGGCGGCCATGGCCGCGACGATGAGGATTCCGGCGAGCGCGGTCGTTTTTTTCATGCGGCCCTCGATCTTCCGGGATTTTCACGGGTACTATAGCACGTTGGCTGGCGGGAGCAAGACCCCGGCGACGCTCGCCCGTCATGGCGACTCAGTGAGAGCCGGCCGAAGTTGACACCCTCTTGCCCTTGGGCTACATTCCCCTCATCGCTCTGGGAGGATGATATGAAAAGAGCCGCCGGGATCATCGTCGCGGTCGTCGTCTGCGAGCTCGCCGGCATCATCGGCTCCGTCTTCACGACGCCGTCGATCCCCGGCTGGTACGCGGGTATCGTCAAACCCTCGTTCAATCCCCCGAACTGGATCTTTGGGCCCGTCTGGACGGTCCTTTATGCCATGATGGGCCTGGCCGCCTACCTCGTCTATGAGAAGGGCCTCAAGCGGCCCGAAGTGAAGAGGGCCCTGACGGTCTTCGCCGCGCAGCTCGTCCTGAACACCCTCTGGTCGATCGTGTTCTTCGGAGCCCACATGATCCTCGGCGCCGCCGTCGTCATCGTCGTCCTGTGGACGCTGATCCTGGCGACGATCCTGCTGTTCCATAAGATCTCCAAGCCGGCGGCCTCTCTCCTCATTCCGTACATTCTCTGGGTCAGCTTCGCCACGGTCCTGAACGTGTCGTTCTACGCCCTGAACCGCTGACGCCGGGGCGGGGTATTCAAGCCTGGGACTGGAGGGACGCGATGAACATGAAGTTGAATCTGGCCGAAGAGCTTCTCCTGCTCGCCCTGAGCGAAGAGAAGGGGACTGTCCTCATGGCCGCGTCTTTGGGGCTTCCCTACGGCCTTGCCGGCGCGCTGCTGATCGAGCTCTCTCAAGTCGGCCTCGTTCGCATCGAGGGGAAAGCGCTCATCGCGGCGCCCCGCGGCACCGCCGGGGACGAGCTCCTCGACGAGATCCTCGGGACGATCCGTTCTTCCCAGAGGACGCGCAGTCTCAACCACTGGGTCGGCAAGATCGGCCGTTCCGGCGGGAAGATCAAGAAGAAGCTCTTGGCCCGCCTGGTCGAAAAGAGGATCGTCGGCCAGGAAGAGCACCGTCTGCTCTGGATCTTCCCGACGACACGCTACCCCCAAACCGACCCCAGGCCGGAATACGCGATCCGGGGGCTCGTCCGCTCCGGGATCCTCGCGGGGCATCCGTCCCAGGAGCGCACGGCCGCCCTGATCAGCCTCATCCATGCCTGCGACCTGACAGGCGTCATTTTCGAAAAGGGGGAGCGCCGGGAGGCGAAAAAGCGCGCCAAAGAGATCAGCAAGAGCCAACCGATCGGCAGCGCCGTCGCCCGCACGGTCGAGGCGGTCAGGGCGGCGGTGATCATCGCGGCGAGCTCCTAGTCCTTGAAAGCCACGCGGAAGGTCCGGCAGGACGCGTCCGGGATGCTCGGCCCGGTCAAGCTCATCTTCGAAGAATAGGAGGATGACCGATGGCACGACGCGGGAACATCCATCCCAACGGCGGGAGCCGGCCTCCCCGACAGCCGGCCCGCTCGATGATCGTCCTGGCTGTGGCCTCGGGGATGATCGCCGCCTTTGCTGCCGGCAGCCCGGCCAAGATGTCGGACCACAGCGCCGCGGCGGGGAAGCGGTTCACGCTTGAGTCGCTCTATTCGCTGCCGCGGATCATCGGGACCGCCCCGAAAGCGCCAGTCTGGTCCATCGACGGCCGGAAGATCGCGTTCCTCTGGAACGAGGAAGGGACTAATTTCTATGACGTTTATATGACCGCGGTCGACGACCTAAAGCCGGTCAGGGTGACGGCCATGCCCCGCCGGCCCCCGGCGGCCGGACCGGGCTCGAGCCCCGAAGCGGTCGCAGAGGCGGAGGCCATCGAGACCGATCCGGGCGTCAGCTCGGTCAAATGGCATCCGGACGGCGCTCGCCTGATCTTCTCATTCCGCGGCGCCCTCTACCTTGTGACTCCCGGCCGGGGGCCGGAGAAGGTGACAGAGACCTTGGCTCTCGAACCCGGGGCGGCCTTTTCTCCCGACGGGAAGCTCCAGGCGTTCCTCCGCGGCGGAGCCCTCCAGGTCCGGCCCCTCGGTGACCCTGGCGCTCCAGCGCGGGAGTTGCTCAAGCCCGCGGCCGGCATCCGGCTCCGGGTCAACTCCTGGTCGCCCGACGGCCGGCGCATCCTCGTGACCGAGAGCGACGCCCGCAAGATGCCGCGGCGCAAGATCCCCGACTACCTTCCCGCCGAGACGGAGGTCCGCGAGGTGCCGCGGGCGTTCCCCGGCGAGGAGACCTCGACCCAGCGTGTCGGCATCGTCGACGTCGCTTCAGGCGAGGTCCGCTGGCTCGACCTCGGCGGCCGCCCTCTCGACATGATCACCTCGCTCGCCTGGTCGCCGGACGGCCGGTCGGTCCTCGTCGACGCCTGCGACAAGTTCGTCAAGGACCGGTCGGTGCTTACGGCCGACGCCGGGACCGGGGCCGTCCGGGAATGGGTCCGCGAACGGAACCCCTTCAATGTCACGCCGGGCTGGGCGGCCCGCTGGGCGCCCGACGGAAAGGGGATCTATTTCCTATCGGACCGCGACGAGGACTATCACATCTATTTCCTGGCCGCCCCCGGAGCCGAGCCGACGCGGATCACCCGAGGGGCCTGGGCCGTGAGCTCGTTCGACATCCTGCCCGCGGCCAAGGCGATCTTCTTCGTCGGGAACGAAGGCCGGCCCGAGGAGCGCCATCTCTTTCGCGTCGGCTTGAAAGGCGGGGCGCCGGTCCGGCTGAGCCGGCGGCCGGGGACGCACGCGCCCCTCGTCTCGCCCGATGGCCGCTTCGCCGTGGACATCTTTTCGAGCGACGAGACGCCCTTCGACCTCTTCTTGACAAAGCTCCGAAAGCGCGCCGGAACGCTCGACGACGAGGGGCAGGTGACCCATTCGCCCCGCCCCGAGTACGGCGACTACGCCTGGGCCAAGCCGCGATACGTGACCTTTCCGAGCCGCGCGGACGGAACGACGCTTTACGGGCGGCTGACCCTGCCGTCGGGCCTCGACCCGGACAAGAAATACCCGGCCATCCTGGGCTCGGTCTACAGCGACACCGTCCGCAACCAATGGGGCGGCCGGACCGCCCACCCGACCTGGGGCCTCGACCAGTATCTCGCGCAAGAGGGCTATGTCCTCCTCAACGTCGACGTCCGGGGCAGTGAGGGGCACGGCGCCAAGTATCGTCAGGGATTATTCCAGGGCTACGGCGTCATCGACATCGAGGACCTCCACAGCGGCGTCGAGTACCTGAAGACGCTCGGCTGCGTCGATCCCGAGCGGGTCGGCATCTGGGGCTCGAGCTACGGCGGCCTGATGACGACGATGTCGCTGTTCAAGAAGCCCGGCGTATACAAGGCGGGCGTCGCCGGCGCGCCGGCCACCAACGTTTTCCACGCCCAGCCGGGCCAGATGTGGGTGATGATGGACCCCCGCGAGCATCGCGACAAGTACGAGGCCTCCTCGCCGTTCTATCACGCGGCCGGCCTCGAGGACGCCCTCATGATCATCCACGGCATGCGCGACACGGTCGTCCTTTACAAGGACACGGTCGTTCTCGTCGACCGGCTGATCGGCCTGGGGAAAGACGTGGACCTGGTGACGCTGCCCGACTCGGAGCACAGCTGGGACACGGGCCCATCGCGCCAGACGATCTTCGCTTTCAAGAAGCTCGCGGAGCACTTTGAGCGGCATCTCGGCCACGGCCCGCGATAGGGCTTTGGCCGGGAGGCCCGCGCAGATGGAAGAACGGAGGTCCTGATATGAGCCAGGTCATCCCCCGCCTCACCGTGTTGTCCGCCGGCGAGATCGCGGAGGTCCACGCCCGGTCGCTGGAGATCCTGGCGACGGTCGGCGTTCGCGTCGATTCGCCGGCGGCCCGCACTTTACTGGCCCGCGCGGCGGGCGGCTCCGCCGAGGACGGGCGAGTGCGCATCCCGGCCGTCCTGGTGGAATGGGCGCTACGGGTCGCTCCGTCCGAAGTGGCCGTTTTCGGCCGAACCGGCGCACCCGCGTTCAAGCTGGGGCCGGGAGGCGGCGGCACGCGCTTCGGCATCGGCGTCACGAACCTGTTCTACCAGGACCCGCTCACGGACGCGGTCGTCCCGTTCACGCGCGAACACATGGCGTCATGCACGCGGCTGGGGGACGCTTTGCCCGGCTTCGATGTCATTTCCACCATCGGAGTGCTGCGGGACCTGCCGCCGGGGACGGCCGACCTTTACGCCACCATCGAGATGGCCGCCAACACCGTCAAGCCGCTGGTCCTGCTCGTCTCCGAGGCCGCCGCCTTCGAACCGGCCTTGGACATGCTGGAGTCGCTCAGCGTCGGACAGTCCGGCAAGCCGTCGATCATCCCGTATTTCAATCCCGTCTCGCCCCTCGTCATCAACGCGGAGACGAGCGACAAGATGGCCGCGTCGATCGCCCGCGGGCTGCCGGTCATCTACTCCAATTACGGCATGTCGGGAGCGACCGCGCCGATCACCCCGGCCGGGACGCTGGCGCTGCTCAACGCCGAGCTCCTGGCCGGGCTGGCGCTGGCCCAGCTCATGCGCGAAGGGACGCCCGTCATTCTCGGCATCTTGCCCGCGGGCTTCGACATGGCCACGGCGGCGAGCTTCTACGGCCCCGAGACGATGCTGCTGAACCTGGCCTGCGGCGAGATGATGGCGCATTACCGCCTGCCGCACTGCGGCACCTCGGGCAGCGGGGCCGGCTGGGGCGCCGACCTCCTGGCCGCGGACCTCTTCTGGATGAACCACCTGACGTCCTGCCTGGGCTCGGTCGGACTGGCGCCGTTCGTCGGCGGCAACTTCGACTCCCTGGCGTTCTCTCCGGCCGCGGCCGTATACGCGGACCACGTCATCTGCCAGGCGCGCCGGTTCGCGGCCGGATTCGCCCTTGACGGCGAGTCGCTTGGCCTCAAGGAGATCGCCGAAGTCGGGCCGGGGGGAAACTTCCTCACCGCCGATCTGACCCTCCGGCATTTCCGCGAGGCGGCGTTCCGAAGCCCGGTCTTCCCGCGGTTGAGCTTGGAAGCCTGGCGGGAGAAGGGGAATCCCCGGGCCGAGGACCTTCTGCGCAAGCACACGATTGAACTGATGGCGACCCATCCGGCGCCGCCCGACCGGGCCGATCTCCTGGCGCGCGGCGAGGCGCTCATCAAGAACCTGACTCATAAAGCCTGAGGAGGTAAGCGAATATGAGACTTCTAGAAAAGTATGCCGACCATGCCTATGCCCTGTTGCGGATCGTGGCGGGAGCGTTGTTCTTTTTCCATGGGGCCCAAAAGATCCTGGGGGCGTTCGGCGCGGCCCGGCCCCCGTTCGCGTCCCAGCTGTGGTTCGCCGGGATCATCGAGCTCGCCGGCGGGCTGGCCATCATGCTGGGGCTCGGGACCCGGGTGGCTGCGTTCATCGCCAGCGGCGAGATGGCCGTGGCCTATTTCCAGGTCCATTGGAAGTTCCAGTTGACGGATAAGTTCTTCCCCATCGTGAATCAGGGGGAGCTGGCGATGCTGTACTGCTTCCTCTTCCTCTACATCGCCCTCAAGGGCCCAGGCCCGTGGAGCCTGGCCAAAAGGAACTGACCGACCAGGCCGTCGGCTTGAACGCCTTCTCCGCGAGTGCTAGATTGAGAGGAGGGTGATCCGATGAGAAGACGGACTTTCATGCAGCTGACCGCCGCGACCGTGGGGGCCATCGCCGCTTCGAAGGCGAGGGCCGAAACACTGCCCAAGCGGGAATACAAGGCCGGAGTGAAGCTCAGCGTCATCGGCTTCGGCGGCATCGTCGTCTGCGGGATGGAGCAAAGGGACGCCGACCGGATCGTGGCCGAGTCCTTCGACCTCGGGGTCAACTATTTCGACGTCGCGCCCAGCTACTATGATGGCGAGGCGGAGAGGAAGCTGGGGCCGGCCCTGGAGCCTTTCCGTAAACGGTCGTTCCTCGCCTGTAAGACGACCGTCCGTGACGCCGCCGGCGCGCGCAAAGAGCTGGAGCGAAGCCTCGAACGGTTGAGGACGGACCACTTCGATCTTTACCAGTTCCACGCCGTCTCAAGCCTTGAGGATGTCGACATGATCCTCGCCCCGGGGGGAGCGGCTGAGGCATTCCTGAAGGCCCGGGAGGAGGGCAAGGTCCGTTTCCTTGGCGCGTCGGTGCACAACGCCCGGGCGGCCGTCTCCCTCATGGACCGCTTCGAGCTCGACTCGGTGCTGTTCCCGGTGAATTTCGTCCTCTTCCAGGAGGGGAAGTTCGGGCCTCAGATCCTGGAGCACGCCAAGAAGAAGGGCGTGGCGCGCCTGGCCCTGAAGGCGCTGGCCCACCATTCCTGGCCCCAAGGGGCGGACCGGTCCGCCTGGCCCAAGTGCTGGTACAAGCCGATCGACGATCCGGCGCTCGCCGAGAGGTCCGTCCGCTTCACGCTGGGCGAGGACGTGACCGCCGCCATTCCGCCCGGGGAAGAGAAGCTTTTCCGGATGGCGCTGGAATACGGCGGGCGGTTCCGTCCGTTGGACGCGAAAGAGCGAGAAGGATTGCTGAAGACGGCCCGCGGCCTCCCTCCGATCTTCCGGGCCTGAGCCCGCCCGAACGCCGATCTATCCAAGCGGCGCGCGAAGCCGTACTATCCGAAGCAGGCGAATTCGGGTAAAATCCGCGCATGCCTTCCGATACCCAGGTTATCTTCTCCATGTCCCGGGTCGGACGGGTCCACCCGCCGAACCGTCAGGTCCTGAAGGACATCTCGCTCGGCTTTTACTACGGGGCAAAGATCGGCGTCCTCGGACTCAACGGCTCGGGCAAATCGACCCTGCTCAGGATCATCGCCGGGGTCGATACGGGCTATATCGGCGAGCTGGCCGTCAGCAAGGGCTACACGATCGGCCTGCTCGAACAGGACCCCCAGCTCGACCCGGGCAAAACGGTCATCGAGATCGTGCGCGAGGGCGTCCAGCCCGTCGTCGATCTCTTGGCGAAGTACGACGCGGTCTGCGATAAGATGGGCGATCCCTCGGCCGACATGGACGCCCTGCTCGCCGAGCAGGCCCGCCTCCAGGAGGAGATCGACAAGCACGACGCCTGGAACCTCGACAGCCACCTCGAGCGGGCCATGGAGGCCCTCCGCTGCCCGCCGCCGGAAACGTCCGTCAAGGTCCTCTCGGGCGGCGAGCGACGCCGTGTCGCCCTGACCCGGCTTCTCCTCCAGGAGCCCGATATCCTCCTCCTCGACGAGCCGACCAACCACCTCGACGCCGAGTCGGTCGCCTGGCTCGAACGGCATCTCCAGGAGTACAAGGGCACGGTCATCGCCGTGACCCACGACCGCTATTTCCTCGACAATGTGGCCGGCTGGATCCTCGAGCTCGACCGCGGCGAGGGCATCCCCTGGAAGGGCAACTACTCGTCCTGGCTCGAGCAGAAGCAGGCCCGTCTGGCGGTCGAAGAGAAGACCGAATCGCGCCGCCAGCGGACCCTGGCCCGCGAGCTCGAGTGGGTCCGCATGTCGCCCAAGGCCCGCCAGGCCAAGGGCAAGGCCCGCGTCACCGCCTACGAGAAGCTCCTCGGCCAGGATTTCGAGCGCTACCGCGACGAGCAGGAGCTCCCGATCCCGCCCGGCCCGCGCCTCGGCGACGTTGTCATCGAGGTCGAGGGCATCGCCAAAGCCTACGGCGACCGGGTGCTCATGGACGGCCTGACGATAAGCCTCCCGCCGGGGTCGATCGTCGGCGTCATCGGGCCGAACGGAGCGGGGAAGACGACACTGCTGCGGATGATCACCGGGGCCGAAACGCCCGACGCCGGGCGGATCCGGATCGGCGAGACGGTCAGGATCGCCTACGCCGACCAGTCGCGCTCTCTCAACCCCGACAAGACCGTCTTCGAGGAGATCTCGGGCGGCGAGGAGCTCATCAAGATCGGCGGCAAAGAGATGAACACCAGGGCCTATTGCGCCTCGTTCGGCTTCGGCGGGACCGACCAGCAGAAGAAGTGCGGGACGCTCTCGGGAGGAGAGAGGAACCGCGTCCACCTGGCCAAAGCGGTGGCGGAGGCCGGCAACGTCCTCCTTCTCGACGAGCCGACCAACGACCTCGATGTCAATACGCTGCGGTCCCTTGAGGACGCCCTGGCCGGGTTCGCCGGCTGTGCCGTCGTCGTCAGCCACGACCGCTGGTTCCTCGACCGCGTCGCGACCCACATCCTGGCCTTCGAGGAGGACGGCTCGACGCACTGGATCTTCGGCAATTTCTCCGAGTACCACGAGGACCTGAGGCGTCGGAAGGGGAGCGCGGCCGACCAGCCCCACCGCCTGAAATACCGGACCCTGAGGCGCTGACCGCCCTCCCCTCAAAAGAAAAAGCTTGACATTCATCTCAACTGTATTATAATATTAGTACAGTAATACGGAGGTCCGGCCGTGATCAGGGTTGACCCGACAAGCTTCGTTCCGATCTACGAACAGATCAAACAGGGGATCGTTCGGCTCGTGGCCACGGGCCGGCTCAAGGTCGGGGAGCCCCTGCCGTCCATCCGCGACTTGGCAGCCGAGATCATCGTCAACCCGAACACCGTGGCCCGGGCCTACCGCGAACTCGAGCAGGACGGCGTCGTCTCGACCCAAAAGGGGAAGGGCTCGTTCATCACCGAGCGGGCCCGGCCGGACGCCGAGAAGGAGCTCAGGGCCCATCTCGGCAGGGTCATGGATGAGATCATCGCCGAGTCCCGGAGGTTCGCCCTGGACGACGGGGCCATCCTGGATCTTTTCGAGGGCAGGCTCCGGCGAGGCGCCGCGATCAAGAAGAGGAGGCCGGCATGAGCGAACTGCTGCGTATCAAGGGTCTGACCAAGAGCTTCGGCCGCAAGCGCGTCCTCGAGGGCTTCGATCTCGCCGTCGAGAGCGGGCGCGTCTACGGCCTCCTCGGCCGCAACGGCGAGGGCAAGACGACGCTGGCCCGCATCCTCATGGGCGTCATCCCGGCCGACGGCGGCGACATCTTCTACAAGGGCCGCCGGATCAACTATGGCGAGAGCGCCTACAAGCGCGAGTTCGGATTCGTCCCCGAGGACCCTTTCTTCTACGAGGACATGACCGTCCAAAGGCTGCTCGCTTTCAACGCCCGCTTCTATCCGAAATGGGACGGAAAGCGGGCCGCCGCGGACCTCGAACGCTTCGCCCTGGACCCGGGGGCCCGCATCGGGACGCTCTCGCGCGGGCAGAAGCTTAAGCTCGGCCTGGCCGTGGCCCTGGCCGCCGCCCCGGAATTCCTCATCCTCGACGACCCGACCTCGGGCCTGGACGTCCCGACGCGGCAGGATTTCCTGCGGGACGTCATCCGGGAGCTGGCCGCCTCGGGCACGACCGTCCTCTTCGCCACCCATCTCGTCCACGAGCTCGAGCGCATCGTCGAACGCCTGCTCGTCCTCAGAGGCGGCCGGCTGATCCTGGACGAGGACTTCGACAAGGTCAAGGCCGAGCACCAGGCCAGCCTCGAGGACATCTTCGTCCGGCTCGTGGCCGGAGCGTAGGCAAGGGAGGACCGATGTTCACAGCCCTCGTCTTCAAGGAATGGCGGGAGAAGGCGCTCGTCTTCTTCTTCGAGCTGGGGATCCTCGCCCTTCTCGTCGCTGCCTCTTTCGCCTTCAGGGACAACGCGGACGTTCGGGAGTGGCTCGTCTTCGCCGTGCTCCTCGTGTTCTTCCCCTCCGCCGCGCTCGTCCTCGGGGCCTCGGGCTTCGATGCGGAGTTCCGGGGCGGGGCCTGGGCCTATCTTTTTTCCCGGCCGGTCCGCAAGTCCGTCGTCTGGCCGGCCAAGCTCGCCGCCCTCCTGGGCCTGCTCGCGGCCCTCTGGCTCGCCTACCTGACCGTCTGGCGCGCCGATCCCGGGATGGCGGACTTCACCGGAAGCATCCGCGTCCTTCTGGGCCGGCCCTACGAGCCGGGCTTCCCTTGGTGGAGCGTGGGGCAATCCTTCTTCATGCTGACCGTCGCGTTCTCGCTGTCGCTCCTTCACGATAAGCCGCTCAACGTCCTGTTCGCGTCGCTCGCCCTCGGACTCCTCATCCCGGCGGCCGCGTGGGCCGCCCTGAACGGCTGGGTGACTGGATATCTGGCGCGGACCGATCCGTCGAAGTCCCTCCCGATCCTCCTCGTTAGCCAGGTCCTCGCGGCGCTGGCCTTCGCGGCGGCTTCGTTCCTGACGTTCGTCCGGTCGGATTTCTCCCAGCCCCGGAGGCGGATGCTCGGTTTCGCCCGGTGGCTCGCCCCCTTGCTCGTCCTGGCCGCGGCGGGCGCGGCCGCCTGGTTGCTCCTGTCCCCGGCCTCGGTGGAACGCTACATGACGCTCATGCGGACCACGGGGGGAGAGCCTTGCTTTCTCACCGAGCGCGGGATCTTCGTTTCCTCCGGCGAAACCGGACGGATCCGGTGGCTGGCCAAGATGAAACAATCCTACTTTTTCCACGCCTCGGTCGCCGGCGGCAGGGCCGCCTATACGTTCGTAGACATCGATGGCCGGGACGACATCGTCGAGGAGCTCTGGATCGCGGACGCGAACGGCCGCCGGCGCGTCATCGGCCGCGCCCCTCGGGAGAACGAGTGGCCGCGGGAGGCGCCGATAGCCGATCTCATGCTCTCCCCCGACGGGAGCAGGATCGCGATCCTGTCGGCGAACATCTATGGGAAAAAGAGCTGGCCGCGGCGCCCTCCCTTGTGGATCATCAACGCGGACGGGACCGGGTTCGAGAACGTGCCCGAAGATCCAGCCCTGTTCGGGGGGGCCGACCACCGTTCCTATTTCAGATTTGTGGCCTGGGCTCCTGACGGGAGAGGTGTTTTCATTCATAAAGAAATTCCTAAGTGGCGGGGTGTCTCCAGCATTTGGCTTTACGACTTCGATCGCCGGGCCGCCAGGCTCGTCCGGGACAACGCCACGCTCGCCTCGTGGTATTTGCCGGTATCGCCACGCGGGGATAGCCTGGCGATCGTGGTGGGCCAGAAGACGCCGGAGGAGCCCGGGAGCCTGGAGCTGCTCGATCTCGGGACCATGGAGCCGACGAACATCGTCGGCACTGCGGGAGAGATAGACCGGGTCGTGACCCCGGTCTCGTGGGACCCGAGAGGGGACCGGCTGGCCTACGTCAGCCGGAGGATCGAGCCGGGCGGCCAGGCCGCCTACGTTCTGGCCGTCTATTCCCTCGCCGACGGCAAGAGCGTCGCGGAAAGGCCGATCGCCCGCAGCGAGAGCGTGTCTCGCGAGCTCTCGCCGTCCTGGACCGCGGACGCGTCGAGGCTCGTTATCCTCGATCGCGGGGTCGACGCCCTGAGGTTCCTGGGACCGGATCTCGAAGAGATCGATCGGGTCGTCCTGCCACGCTGGATGGACCGCTTCTCGGGCCTGAGGATCGTCGGTGAGAAGGTCATCATCGACAACGGCGAGACGCGTGCGCTCTGGCGCTACGACCTCGCGAAGAAGCGCTGGAAGAAGGTGTATTGACCCGTGCTCGCGGAGACGGTTTCGCCCTGGACCGCGGCCGGAGCGCAGGCAAGGGAGGACCGATGTTCACTGCCCTCGTCTTCATGGAATGGCGGGAGAAGGCGCTCGTCTTCTTCTTCGAGCTGGGGATCCTCGGGCTCCTTCTCGCGGCCCCGCTCGTCCTGCGGGCGAAGACGGAAGTCCGGGAATGGTTGATCTACCTCGTGCTCCTGCTCTTTTTCCCCTTCGCGGCCCTCATCCTCGGCGCCTCCGGCTTCGAGGCTGAACACAAGCAGGGCGCCTGGGCCTACCTTTTTTCCCGGCCCGTCGGCCGGCCTGTGATCTGGCTCGCTAAATTCAGCGCCCTCCTGAGCATGCTCGCCGCTCTCTGGCTCGTTTTCTTTGTCGCGCGGGCCGTGCTGCCCCCGGTCAGGGAGCTGGCCTGGTTGCGTGGTTTCTTACTGCCCCTGGATTTCGGCACCGGCCTGCCGTGGTGGAGCCTCGGGCTGTCCCCGTTCCTCTTGGCGGTCGCGTTCTCGTTATCCCTCCTTCACGAAAAGCAATTCTACATCCTGTTCGCCGCCCTGATCGCAGGACTTCTGTTCCCCGGGGCCGCTTGGAGTGTGCTGGTCTCGAGGACGGGCGGATACTTGGCCTGGTTCCTGCCGGGCAAGGCCATCCGGACGCTCATCGTCGGCCTGGGTCTCATCGCCCTGGCCTTCGTGGCGGCCTCCCTTTTGACCTTGGCCCGATCCGATTTCTCGCAGCCTCGAAGGCGGCTAAGGACCTTCGCCATTTCGCTCGGCGTTTTACTTGTTCTGGCAGTGGCGGGCACCGTAGGTTCGGTCACCCTGATCCCTATGCCGGGCGAACGCTTCCTGGAATACATGTGTTCATCCGACGGCATGGCCATATACGCTACAAAACGGGGGTTGTTCTCGTACGAATCGGGTTCCTCCGGGGTCCGCTGGCTGACGAAACGCCGGAATATATCTTCCTGGTTCCATTCAGTCTCGGCCGGGCGGCTCGCCTATTCCGTCCTCGACATCAAAGGGCCCCGCGATGCCACCCAGGAGATCTGGGTGATCGGCACGGACGGGACCGGCCGCGAGCGTCTCATCGGCCGTGAAACGGCGGGAGCCTGGCCACCGGACGACTCCGTCAAAGACCTGATGATCTCGCCCGACGGCCGGACGGTCGCCATCCTGACCCGGGACGAGTCCGAGCGCCGGAAGAGCTCGTCATCAACGGCGAGCACGCTCTGGACCGTCAAAAGCGACGGATCCGGTCTTGAAAAGCGTTCCTTGGAAGCTCTCTTTCCTAAAGGCCCGGAAGAAGGAGTCTGGCTGTCCTTTGTCACATGGACGCGTGGAGGAAACGTCCTGGTCATCATGAAAAGAAGTTCCTCACTACCAGTCAGCTGGAGCCTCTGGGCCTATGACCTCGAGCGGCGGACCGCGAACAAGGTCCGGGATAACGCCACGCCGGCCTCTCGGTGGACGTTCCGGAATTCCGCTCCGAGGGACATCCTGGCGATCCGGAATCGTTTTAGCGATGACGGGCCGAGGACGCTGGCTTTGCTGAACCTGGTCACAGGGGAAGAGACCGAGATCGTCGGATCAGAGGAACCCTACCCCTTCTCGGCCCAATGGGACCCGACCGGGGAGAAGCTTCTTTTCTTCGACAAGAGGACGGATCCGGAGGGCCGCGAGCGCTACATCTTGACCATCTATTCCCTAGCTGCCGGAAAGGCGGTTGCCGAGAGGACAATCACGGAACTACGCGGCAGCTTCTATGATTTTACGATGGCTTGGATGCCGGACGGCCGTTCTGTCCTGGCCCTTGCCTCCAAGGGCCGATACCTTCGGGTCCTCGGACCGGATCTTCAGGACGTCGGCCGTATCGATCTGCCGGCCAAGATCAAAGACCCGGCATATGTGGCGGTCGTTGGCGCCCAGGTTCTTCTGGTGGATAGCCACACCGAGTCCCTTTGGCGCTACGACCTCGCGAAGAAGCGCTGGAAACGGCTCTATTGAACGGTGCTTAGCATTTCCAGGCCAGCCCACGCCGGCGAGGATCCACCCTCATTCGCTTTGAGCTAGGCCTGGCCCCGCGGGGGCCCCGGCGTTGAAGGCCGCGGGGGCCGTTTTAACGAAGCGCTTGCTCTCCATCGGACTCCGGAAGAACACGACCTGAGGGACGGCCGGCTTCAGCTCCTTGGAATAACGCTCGCCTTCGCCGTCCCGCATGTGCATGAGGATGATGGCCGACGGCCGGATCCGTTCGACGGCCAGGCGCCGGGCGGCCTCGTTCTGGAGGAAGAACGGGTCGAAAAAGGCGATGTCGATCTTGAGCTCCTCCCAAGCGAAAGAAGAGAGAAAGGCCAGATTGGCGTCGGGGAAGATGTCTCCCTGGTGATAGACGCGGAAGGGGCCCAGGTCCATGATATAACCCAAGGTGAGATAGGGCCGCCCGGTGTCGGCGTGATTGACCCCGAGCACGGTCAGGGGGATCCCGTTGACGGGAAGGCCGGTCTTTTCGCCGATTTTAATGCCGATCGTCTTGACCCGCGGTCCGAGGGCGGCGAAGGCGTCGGGACCCGCCTGCTCGAGCTCGCCGGTGACGAGGCCGTCCCCGACGAGCCAGGCCTTCGGCTGCGCGGCCATGACCTCGAGGGCCATGGAGGGCTCGAAATGGTCGCGGTGGGCATGGGAGAAGAGCAGCAGGTCGAGCCGGCCGAACGGCGGCTCTCCGGTCTTCATCAGGTCCAGCGCCCGCTGGGGCGTGTCCGGGTAGCCCCAGGGATTGCGGACAAGACCGTCGATGAGGACGGTCTTGGAGCCGGCCTCGATGAGGAATCCGTCTGTCCCGATGTAGCGGACGATCGCGGTCGCCTTGGCATCCACCGCCGCCGAGGGCACGATCTCGTGCCCGCCGGGCTTGAGGCGATAGACCATCGGCGGCGACGGCTTGGCGCCCTTGCCCTTCAGGAGCGCGGCGACGGACGGATATCCCAAATCCGTGGCGATGTCCAGCGCCGTCACTCCGGCGCCGTCGGCCGCGCCCGGATCGGCGCCCTTGGCGAGAAGGGCGGCCACGACCTCCTCCAGCCCCTTCTTGACGGCCAGGTGGAGGGCCGGCGTCCCGTCGCCGGTCTTGACCCGGACATCGGCTCCCCGGCCGATCTCTTCGAGGGCCTTGGCCGCGAGGCCGCCGCGGAGGTAGCTGAGGAGGATGGTCCCCCCGTCCGGGGCGGGCCGTGCGGGATCGGCCCCCCGCGCGAGCAGGTCCTCGACCATCCCGATGTTGCCTTGGGCTGCCGCGGCGTGGAGGAGGGTCGAACCGTCGGCGCCTTTGATGTCGAAGGGAACGAGCTTCATCATCGCTTCGACCACGGCCCTCCGGTCCCGAAGGACGGCATAGTCGAGCGGCGTCCGGTTCTGACCATCCTTCGCGGCCGGGTCCGCGCCGTTCTTGAGCAGGAGCTCGACGACGGCGGGATGCCCCTCCCGCGCCGCGTAATGGAGCGGGGACCGGCCGTTGGTATCCTGGTACTTGGCGACGGCGCCCTCGGCCACGAGGAGCTCGACGACCCGCCGGAAGCCCGCGTAGGAGGCGTAGAGGAGAGGGGTCTGGCCGCTCGCGTTCCGGGCCTCGACCGCCGCTCCGGCCTCGAGAAGCAGGCGGACCAGGGGCAGCGCGGCCTCTTCCCCGCGCCGGCATCCGGCCGCTTGGTGCAGGGCGGTATCGCCCTCGTCGTTCTTCGCCTCGACGAGCTTCGGGTCCGCCTTGAGCAGGCGGGTCACGGCCTCGAGATCGCCTGTCTGGGCGGCCTCGAAGATGGTGGCTTGCCCGGCGCGTCCGGGGCCGGATACGAGAATCCCAATGATGGCCAGCAGGATCCACAACGCTCGGCTCTTCATATCTTTCCTCCGGTCAAGAACGTAAAGAAAGTTTGCGCCGCCCGAGCTCCCGACAGGCAAGCCCCTCGGGTGGGAACGCATTACCTTCAAGGACCGGCAAGTATCATGCCATCTCCACCGCTCGCCGATTACACATCCTTTGCTCCCTTTCGCGAACCTTTTCCGCCCCGGCATCGTCTATCCCTGTGCCGACGATGCGGAAATACGTCTGCGCATCGTGACCGGCGATCTCGAGACGCTAGGGAGGCCGGACGATGAGGACCAAATGGGCGGTCATGACGGCGATCATTCTTTTCATGTCGATCTTGGCTCCGCCTACCCCGGCCCAAACGGTGGCCGCGCCCAACCTGAAGACGATCGCCGGCGGAGAGGGCTGGACGGTCGTCAACCGGGCAGTTACCGTTCTCGAGCAGGACGGGCGGACGGTGGCGGAGTTCGACGGGCGGCCCGGGGACGGCATGGCCTGGCTCGATGGCGTGACTTTCACGAACGGGGAGATCGAGTGCGACATCCAGGGCCGGAGCGCGCCTCTTCAGGGAAGCTTCGTGGGCCTCGCCTTCGGCATCAGGGACGCCGAGACCTATGACGCGGTCTATTTCCGGCCCTTCAATTTCCAGTCCGAGGACCCGGCCCGGCGGGCCCATTCCGTTCAATACATCTCGCATCCGGACTGGAAATGGCCGCGGCTGAGACAAGAGCGGCCCGGCCAATACGAGAAGCCGCTCGAGCCCGCGATCGACGGGGACAGCTGGTTCCACGTCCGCATCGTCGTCCGGCACCCGACCATCAGCGTCTACGTCAACGGCGCACCGGAGCCTTGCCTGACAGTCGAAGCCCTCAGCGGTCCGAGGCCCGGCCGGGTCGCCCTCTGGGTCGGCAACAACTCGCCAGGCCGGTTCGCCAACCTGAAGATCCGGTCCTAGCCTGCGGTCTTCGCATTTCCCTCGCGCCGCGCAGGTCCGATTGACACGCGTCCGGGGGACGGACTACCATGCGCGCATGAACGAGCGGCATCGTTTGGCCGCGGCGGTCCTCCTCTCTTCTATGGCCGCCGTCGTTTTCGCCGCCCGGCAGATCCTGGCCCCCGACGCTGCCGGATCCGGACCCGTCGTTGTCGAAAAGGGCGAGTTCCGGTTCACATGTGACGAGCGAGGCGTCTCGGCATTGGGCAATCCCCATGATCCCTTTAAGGCGACGCTCATGCCCGCGGCCGGGACGAGGGGCGCTCGTCCGCCGGTGCTGGGACTGGCGGTGAGCTTCCGCACCGACAGGACGGCCGGCTGGACGGACATCGCGTCCCGCGGCCCGGAGTGGACAGCCGCGCCCGCGAACGGCGTGACCGTTTATGCGAGCGGCGAGAGCGGCGTCCCGGTCAAGGTCGTCGAGACCTATCGAACCGACGGTCGGGTGCTCGACTGGACGATCGATCTCGAATCGACCGCGGCGGCGCCCGTCGAGGTCGGGGACTTGGCTATCTCCATCCCGGCGGCCGGTCCTTACGGCGAGGACCCCGCCCAGATCTTCGAGCGGGGCTTCCTGCGCCACCAGTTCGTCTCGGGCGCCGGGTCCTTCCTCTACTTCGTCCGCGCCTCGGGCGCGCCGCCCTACCTTCTCGTGACCGTCAGACCGGGGACGAAGCTCGAGTATTGGACCGGCGCCGGCCGAGCCGGCGGGCAGCTCTTCGTCCATTCCGCGAAGAGCGGCCCGGCCGAGAAGCGAGGGACCTGGCGCCAGGCCCACACCTCGCTCGAGCTGGCCGCGGCCGGGACGCCCGGAAGCCGGGCCTCCTATGGCTTCCGGTTCAGGTGGGCGAAAAGCTACGACGAGCTGCGGTCCCTCCTCTATGAAGAGGGGCTTTTCGACGTCCGTGCCGTCCCCGGGATGACCATCCCCGAGGACCTGGCGGTCCGGTTCTCGCTCCACACGAAGGCCCGCATCGAGAAGATCCAGGCCGAGTTCCCCGACCGGACGACCGTCCGGTCCCTTGGCGAGCCCGTCCCCGGCCATCACGTCTATGAGACGCGTTTCCGCCGGCTCGGCGAGAACATGCTGACCGTCGTCCACGACGGCGGCCGCCGCACTCATCTCGAGTTCTTCGTCACCGAGCCGCTGGAGACGCTGATCAAGAAGCGGGCCGCCTTCCTCGTCTCGCGCCAGCAGGTTCGCGATCCGGCGAAATGGTGGGACGGCGTCTACGGCCCCTACGATATGGAGGCCAAGGTCACCCGGACGATCGAGGACCCGGACATTTTCCTCGACCGGATGGTCTATGTCCTGACCTGCGACGATCCGGGTCTATGCAAGGCGCCCTTCCTCGCGGCCAAGAACGCGATCTATCCGGACAAGCGGGAGATCGCCTCGATCGAGTATTATCTCGAGCATTTCGTCTGGGGCAAGCTCCAGCGCCGCGGCGACGAGACGCCCTATCCCTACGGCGTTTACGGCACGCCCAACTGGTATGTCAACCGGGACCCGGCCCGCCGCCGCGCCTACGCCGAGAAGCTCCGCGACAACGCCACGGCCCTGCGCGACCTCCCACGGGAGCACGTCTGGCGTTCTTACGATTATCCGCATGTCGTAATGCTCTATTTCCATATGTACCAGATCGCCAAGATATACCCGGGGCTTTCGACCTATCTCGACGCGGCCGGTTATCTCGAACGGGCCTGGGGGACGGCCCAGGCCTTTTTCACCTATCCGTACGGCATCTATCCTGATTATTATGAGACATATAAGTGGGGGCTCTACAACGAGCTCGTCGTCCTGGAGCTCATCGACGCCCTCGAGCGCGAGGGATTCCCCGAGCGGGCCGCCTGGCTCCGCGGCGAGTGGGAGAAGAAGGTCAAGTATTTCGTCTTTGACGACCGCTATCCCTTCCGCTCGGAGTACGCCTTCGACCGCACGGCCTTCGAGTCGACCTACGCATTCGCCAAGTACGGCGCGACCCGCGACATGGCCCCCGACAAGGACCTCTGGTTCGACGTCAAGAAGGACAAATGGCACTCGCACCCCGTCGTCCGGCGCGAGGACTCGCGGGACTTCATGGACCGCCAGCTTTACGCCGGGCTGAGCGTAAGGGGCTGGCTCAACCCCGCCTACTACGCCCTCGGCTCTGACCCCGGCGTGAGCTACATGGCCGCCATGGGCGGCTGGGGTATCCTCGATTTCGCGCTCAATTTCGCGCCGAGGCCCTTCGATTTGCTCCAGCTCGGCTACGCGTCCTACCTCAGCTCGTGGTGCCTGATGAATACGGGCCGGCCGGAAACGGGCTACGGATACTGGTATCCCGGGCCGGAGAACGACGGGGCCTCGGGCTGGCAGTTCATGTCGGCCAAGTCGGGCAGCGCCTGGATGGGCTCGAGCTATCCCGGCGGGGTGAGCGTGCCGCGCGGCCCCTGGCGCTACGACGGCGAGATCGACCTCGGCTATGGCGGGGCGCTGCGCATGGCCGCGACCGTGGTCGCGCGAGACCCGGTCTTCGGCTGGTTCGCCTACGGCGGAACGCTCGAAGAGAGGCGGGGAGAGGTGGCCGCAGAGCCGCGCGACGGCGTGCGGCGGCGGCTCGCGGCGGTCGTGCCGGGCCCCGGTGGGGGCGATCCCCTCCGGCTCAAGATCGAGCTCGAGCGCGACGGCTTCGCCGCCGGCCGCCCGATCTCGGTCGAGAAATCGCTCCGGAAGATCGCTTTTGTCGTCGAGAACCGGACGGTCGATGTGCACAAGACGGGCCTGCGGCTTTCGGCCCCCACCGGTTTTGCCTATGAGCTGGTCCAGTCCGGCCGCCGCGTGCCGCTCGTCGCGACCGGCGATCCCGACTATCCCTGGCGGGCCGAGATCGACGTCGCCGGCCCGACGGTCGGCCTCGAGCTCGTCCGGAAGGATCGGTCATGAGACGAAAAGACAAGGCCGCCGCCCTGCTGGCGCTAGCAGCCATGCTTTTGTCGGCCGGATGCGTCCGCAGGCCCCGGACCCTCGACGGCCAGCTCCGCCGGATCATGGCCCGCTATAAGGTCGTCGGCCTGTCCGTGGCCGTCGTCAAGGGAGACAGCTTGGTCTTCTCGGGAGGCTACGGCACGAGGGACGTCGCCCGGCGCCTGCCCGTGGACGAAAGGACCGTTTACCGGATCGCCTCGATCTCCAAGACGGTGACCACGACGGCCCTGATGATCCTCTGGGAGCGGGGCGCCTTCCGGCTCGAGGATGACGTCGGCGGCACCCTCGGTTTCCCGCTGCGGAATCCGCGCTTCCCCCAAGAGCCCATTTCCTTCGAGAAGCTCCTGTCGCATACGTCGAGCCTCCGAGACGGCGCCGGCTACGATGCTTTTCTCGAAGCCAACTACAACCGCGTCCCGCCGCCCGCCCTGCGGTCCTTGTTGGGAGCTGGCGGGGAGTTCTTCACGGCCGACATGTTCGACACCGAGAAGCCGCCGTCGGCCGGCCACTTCCACTACGCCAACGTCAATTTCGGCATCATCGGCACCCTGGTCGAGCGCCTTTCCGGAACGCGCTTCGATGTCTTCTGCCGGGACAACATCTTCCGGCCGCTCGGCCTGGCCGCGAGCTTCAATGTCCAGGACCTTCCGGACATCGACGACGTCGCCGCGCTCTACAGGAACGTGAAGCGACGCTGGACCCCGCAAGCCGATGACTACGGCGGCGTCAAACCCGCTCCGCGCCGGATCGGCGACTATGTCGTCGGCACGAACGGTGTCCTCTTCGGTCCCCAGGGGGGCGTGAGGATCGGCGCGAACGACCTGGCCCGGTTCATGATCATGCTCAAGAACGGCGGCCGCCTCGGCTCGGTCCGGATCCTGGGCCAAGCGGCCGTCGAACGGATGCTCGAGCCGGCCTGGACCTTCGACGGCTCGAACGGCGAGGACGAGGCCGGCGTGTTCCGGGCCTACGGCCTCGGCCTCCAGCGGACCGAGACGCTGCTGCCCGGACAGGCGCTGACCGGCCATTCCGGGAACGCCTACGGCCTGATCAGCGGCATGTACTTCTCCCCGGCGGGCGACTTCGGTGTCGTCTTCATCGCCAACGGCGGGGTCTGGGGCCGCGAGGACAGGGGCTGGCTGGGCGTCGAAAAGGATGTCGTCAAGGCTTGCGTCGACGGGCTAGCCGATCTTCCCCTGAGGGCGGCCGCCGACCGGGTCCTTCGCTATGCGCGGCCGGCCCAGAACTGGAACGAGGCCCTGCCCATCGGGAACGGCCGCCTTGGGGCCATGGTCTTCGGCGGCGTCCCCCGGGAGCGCATCCAGTTCAACGAGGACACGCTTTGGGCGGGCGCCCCTCACGATTACGCCCACCCGGGCGCGTCGGACTATCTGGGGAAGATCCGGGAGCTCCTGTTCGCTGGGCGGCCGCGGGAAGCCGAGCGGCTGGCCATGGACCATTTCATGAGCGTCCCGCTCGGCCAAATGGCCTATCAGCCGTTCGGGGACCTTGTCATCGAACTCCCCGGGCACGAGAACTATACGGAATACGAGCGGTCGCTCGACATCGGGCACGCCTTGAGCGCGGTCAAATATAAAGTTGGGGACACGGCTTTCACCCGCGAGATCTTCGCCAGCCACCCGGACCGGGTCATCGTCGTCCGCATGACCGCGGATCGAAGGAAGGCGCTGGCCTTCCGGCTGAACCTTGACTCCCCCCACGAAAAGAAAAGCCTGAGGACAAACGGCCCGACGCAGACGCTGGCCGTCGCGGTCAAGGACGGCGCTTTAAGGGGGGTTGCCGTCGTCCGCGTCGAGACCGACGGCAGGATCGTCGGCGACGCCGCTTCGATCGCCGTCGAAGGCGCCGGCCGGGCGACGATCTATCTCTCGGCCGCCACCAACTTCGTCAACTATCGTGATGTCGGCGGCGACCCGGACGGGCGGGCCAAGGCCTGGCTGGAGGCGATCAAGGGGAAGGCCTACGAACGGATCCGGGACGACCACGTCGCCGATTACCGCTCGCTCTTCGGCCGCTTCGATATCGATCTCGGGTCGAGCGGCCGCGAGGCCCTGCCGATGGACGAGCGGCTGCGGGCCTTCAACGGCGATCCGAACGATCCCGCCCTCGTCGCCCTCTATGTCCAGTACGGCCGCTACCTTCTCATTTCCTCGAGCCGCCCGGGGGACCAGCCGGCCAACCTCCAAGGTGTCTGGAACCAGGACCTCGATCCGGCCTGGGGCAGCAAGTACACGACCAACATCAACGCCGAAATGAACTACTGGCCGGCCGAGATGACCAACCTCGCCGAGTGCCACGAGCCCTTCTTCCGCATGGTCGAGGAGTGCGCCGAGACGGGACAAACGACGGCCCGGGTCCATTACGGCGCCGACGGCTGGGTGCTTCACCACAACACGGACCTCTGGCGGGGGACCGCGCCGATCAACCATGCGAACCACGGGATATGGCTCGGCGGGAGCGGCTGGGTCAGCCGGCACCTCTGGGAGCATTATCTGTTCACTCGGGACACGGCCTTCCTGCGGGACCGGGCCTGGCCCGTGATGCGCGAAGCGGCCCGGTTCTACGCCCAGGCTCTCATCCCGGGCCCGAAGACGGGACGGCTCATCAGCGCGCCGTCCAACTCTCCCGAGATCGGCGGGCTGGTCGCCGGCCCGACCATGGACCACCAGATCATCCGGTCCCTCTTCGCGGCCTGCGTCGAGGCCTCGGCCATCCTGGGGGTGGACCGGGACTTGGCCGCGGAGCTGGAGAAGCTCATCCCTCGCATCGCTCCGAACAGGATCGGCCGTCTGGGCCAGCTCCAGGAGTGGCTGGCGGACGTCGATGACCCGAACGAGCATCACCGGCACGCCTCCCATCTCTGGGGCGTTCATCCCGGCGCCGATATCACCTGGGAGCGCTCGCCGGAGCTGATGAAGGCGGCCCGGCAGTCGCTCCTCTTCCGCGGCGACGAGGGGACCGGCTGGAGCCTGGCCTGGAAGATCAACTTCTGGGCCCGCTTCCTCGACGGTGACCGCGCTTATGAGCTCATCAAGATGCTCTTCCGGGTCAAGGACGCGTCGGCCGCGGGCGGAGGGGGCGGCAGTTACATCAACCTTTTCGATGCCCACCCGCCTTTCCAGATCGACGGCAACTTCGGCGGCGCGGCCGGCATCGTCGAGCTCCTGGTCCAGTCCCACCAGGGATCCATCGATGTCCTGCCGGCCCTGCCCAAGGCCCTGCCGGCCGGGTCGGTCAGCGGCGTCCGCGCCCGGGGCGGCTTCGAGCTGGACCTGGCCTGGAAGGACGGCCGGCTCACCCGCCTCTCCGTCCTGTCCAAGGCCGGCGAGCTCTGCAAGATCAAGTATCAAGGCGAGGTCAGGGAATTCCCGACCGAGAAGGGGCGCAGGTACGAGATCGCGTTTCCGCGCTAGAGCTTCCAGGGCTGGCGCAGGGGCCGGTCCAGGCGCTTGACCGCCTCGGGATCGCCGACGATCTTTTCCTTCTCGGGGTCCCATCGGAGGGGCCGGCCCAGCCGGATGACGATATCGGATAGATGGCTGATCGTATCCGAGCGGATGGCCGTTTCGAGGGGATTGACCGTCGGCCGGCGCGAGCGGACGCTCTCGACGAAGTTTCTCCCCTGGCTCGTGCTCCGAATGACCGGCTTTTCGTCGTCCCTGATCCGCGCCGTCTGGAGCTCTTTCGGGCTGGCGTAGAGGGCTCCGCGGCTGACGCTGATCCAGCCGCCCTCGCCCCAGAACGTCGTGCCGTGGTCCATATAAGGGCGCTTCTTGGGATCGTCCATCAGCCCGGGAACGTCCTTGGCCACCCGGTCCGACATGAAGCGCATCGTCACGCCGTTGGCGTAGCGGCAATGGATGTCCCAATTCTCGACCGTGTCGAACAGGCCGCCCCGTGGGACCTCGCCCTTGCCCTCATAGAAGACCGGGCTGGTGTGGTCCATGTCGAGACCCCATTGGGCGATGTCGAGGGGATGGGCCCCCCACCCGGCGATAAAACCCAGCGCGTAATCGTAAATGTGATAGGCCCCCCACTCGGTGCAGCACGTCTTGGTGTAGGGCTTCATCGGGGCCGGGCCGATCCACATCTCGTAATCGAGGTCGGCCGGCAGGGGCGCGGGCTCGATGTCCTTGAAGCGCTCGGCGAAGACCTCGGCGTACCAGCCCGACGACCTCATGTCGGAGCACCAGGCGTCGACGTGCTTGATCTTTCCGACATAGCAGTTGCGGACGAGCTCGACGGCCCGGGTGAACTCGGCCGAGGAGCGCTGCTGCGTGCCGTATTGGAAGACGATCTTGTTCGCTTCCGCGGCGCTCCTGAGCTTCCAGGCCCAGGCCATGGCCACGCCGAGGGGCTTTTCGACGTACAGGTCCTTCTTGGCCAGCGCGGCGTAATATGCGACAGGGACGTGCCAGTGGTCGGGCGTGCTGATGATGACGCCGTCGACGTCCTTGCGGGCCAGGACCTCGCGCCAGTCGGCCATGGGTGCGCAGATCTTCGCGCCATAGTGCGCATTGACCTTGGCCGCGAAGTCGTTCCTCCGTCCGGCGAAGCAGTCGCAGGCGGCGACCAGCCGGACGTCGCTCTGGGACTCGACGAAGTCGGCCCAGACGTTGCCCGCGCCCCGGTTGCCGACCCCGATCGCGGCCAGGTTGATCCGGTTGCTCGGGGCCTGGCGGCCGAAGACGCCGGACGGGACGATCGTTGGCGCGGCGGCGATCGCGGCCGCGGACTTCAGGAAACTCCGTCGAGTGATCCTGGAAACGCTCATGCTCTTCCTCCTCGCCCGCGTCCCATCGTTCAGCGGGCGAACCTGCGGTATTCGGCGTCGAGACGGGCGGCGTCCCAGCGACCGGGATGGACGATGACCCGGTAGCGGAGCGTGAGCCCCGCTCCCGGCCGGAGCTTCATCGGCTCGAAGCAGAGCAGGGCCGGGCTGAAGAAGCTCATCTCGGACGAAAGAATGACATACCAGGGCGTCGGAAACCTGGGGTTCCCGGGGTGGTCGAGGATGGCGACCCCGGCCGGCGCTCCGTTGACAAGGCCCGAATAGTCCAGGGCCTCGTGCCGGCCGCGGTAGCGCTCTTCCCGCATCTCGCCTTCCGCGACGGGCCCATCGATCGTCACGGCCTGACGGCCGGTCATGTCCCCGGTCAGGCGGAGCGACAGGCCGGCGTACCCGCCCCAGCTTTGTCCGCCCGGCTCGCCGGGAATGGGCGTCCGGTCGAGGACGACCTCCCGGGCGGCGTTGAAGACGCAGGTCCAATCCATGGAATAGAGCCCCTCCGCATCCGGCGCCGAGACGTCGATCGTCCTCCGCTCCGTCAGGACCGCGGCCTCTTCTCCCGCGGGACGGTAAGCGAGGTCCATGGAGATCCTCGCTGTCCGGTCGTCCCCGGCCGTGATCTTGACGTTCGCCCAGGACGTACGTCCCGCGGGACGCCCGGTCTTTGGATCGATCTCCCAGTAATTGAAGCCGTTGATGAACTTCCAGCTGAACCAGAGGCCGTGGTGCCAGATGTGGTCGGGAGGCCGGTCCCAGGTCAGGGTGCGCCCATCGGACGTCCGGAGCGGATGGAAATAGGGCGTGTCGAGGTCGGCGTCGTAGCGGAACTGCCATAACGGTCCGGCGGGGCCGACGAGAGCGAGAGATGTTCCTTCTTCGTTCTCCCAATGCCACTCCTTGGCTATGGCCGCGGCGGGCGAGGACGACCGCACGCGGCCCGTGGCGGCCCACTCCACGCCGCGCCGCAGAAGGGCCTGGAATCCCGGATCGTCCATGGCCGCGGCGTCGTGGCCGAGCAGGATGGTCAAGCTCCGCCCCTTGCCGAAACGCCCGGCCAGGACCGCGGGCTCCCATTCTCCCGTCCCCTCTTTCTCCGCAGCCGAGAAAGAGGAGGCCAGCACCTGGACCCCTTCGGCCGTCCCCGGCTTGTTCCACAGCTCGTCCTTGATCGTGAACGGGGCCAGCCCGGCCGTAACGGGGTGATCCAGATCGTCGATGCGGACGGGGAACTCGTGGATCGGACCGTGGCTCGACCGCCCGGCCTTCCAGGTGGCGAGCGTCAGGCGGAGGTAGTCGTCCCAGTCCGGGAAGGAGGCGCTGCCGGCGTGGACGACGACATGGCCCTTGCCCCGTCTGACGAAATCCAGGTAAGCGCTTCTGGCCGCGGCCGGCCAGGCGGAGGACGAAGCCTCGAGTCCGAAATTGTTCCAATTGCTCAGGATAACGTCGTAGGGCTCGAGCTTCGCCGGGGTAAGAAGGCCGGGACTCTCGACGATATCGACTTCGAACCGGCCTCCGCGCTCGAGAATGACCTCGAGCCTCGGGGTCGTCGACGTCCAGTCATGGTTGTTCTGGCCGCTCAGGAGGAGGACGCGGATAGATTCGCTCTTGCGGACCGGACCGGTCCCGCAGGCCGGACCGAGAGCAAGCTCCAAGACGGCCGTTAGCCCTAGGAGGGCCCATGAGCCCGCTAGTCTGACTCGCGGCTTCATCCCCTGCGCACCTCCATCTCGGCTCATCATAACCCGGCTTCCCGCCCGTTTCAATCCCCGGCCTCGGGGATCATCGTTCTCCAAGTTCTACAGCCGTTGATCCACTGGTGAGCCCGGGATCCCGAGGCCCGCGCGCCCGCCCCGGCGGCGCACTTCCTTGACAGCCTCTCATAGGCAAGACTATCATTCCGCCCTTGAACGCTCCCCGGGAAGGAAGGTCCATGAGAAAACGCGCCTTCTGCTCTCTCGCCGTCGTCCTGGCCGTCCTGGTCTCCGTGGCGGCCAGCCCCCAAAAGAAGCCGGCCCAGCCGGCCGTAGATACCGTCGTCCAGAAGATCATCGACCTGGGCAAGGCTGACAATAGGGTCATGCTCTGGAACGACTACGCCAGCAACCGCTTCGGCGGCCGGGAGTCAGGCACGAACGCCTACAACGACGCCGCCGATTGGGCGGTCTGGCAGTTCCGTCAGTGGGGCCTCCAGGCCGAGCTCGATCTGGCCGGGGAGGTGCCCGTCGGCTTCAACCGCGGCCCCTGGTTCGGGAAGATGGTCAAGCCGACGGAAAAAGCCCTTTACTTCGGTACGCCCAGCTTCACCGCGGGGACCAAGGGCGTCGAGCGCGGACCGGTCGTCATCCTGAAGGCCGACCCGTTCTCGGTCCCGGGGCGGAACGCGACGCCTGAGCAGGTCGAGAAGAAACGGACCGCGGTCGAGGCGGCCATCGCCGAGGTCAAGGCCAATCCGGCCGCCTTCAAGGGGGCCTGGGTCCTTATCCCCGGCATGAACTCCGGCTTCGGCCGCGACGGCCGGCGTGGCACGGCCGAGTATTCCGATGCCAAGCTCATGCCGCCGCTCACCGCGGCGCTCGTCGAGGCCGGGGCCCGTGGCACGGTCCAGGCGTCGACGGTCGATCCCTTTCCCATGCTCGACGGCTACGTCGAGTCCTGGGACAAGCTCCCGGTCCTGCCCGATATCAAGCTGGCCGAGCCCCAGTACAAGGAGATCAAGGCTCTGGCCGAGAAGGGTGAGACGGTCGAGATCGAGTTCGACATCCGCAACTGGTTTAAGATGGGCCCGGTCAAGTACCACAGCGTCGTGGCCACCCTCCGCGGCTCCGAGTTCCCGGACGAATATATCGTCGTCGGCGGCCATTTCGACTGCTTCAGCGCCGCGACCGGCGCGGTCGACGACGGGTCGGGCTTCGCCCCGGCCATGGAAGCCATCCGGCTGATCGCCGCGGCCGGCGGCCGGCCCAAGCGCTCGATCGTCGTCATCCTCTTCGCGGCCGAGGAGATCGGCCTGGTCGGCTCGCAGGCCTGGCTGAAGAACCACCCCGGGATCGAGGCGAAGATCTCGATGATGATCAACCGGGACGGCAGTCCGAGCGCCATCACCGGCGCGGTGGTGCCCGAAACGTGGATGGCGGATTTCGCCACGATCGCGACGCCCCTGGCCAAGCTCAATCCCAAGTGGCCGTTCAAGCTCGAACGGGGCGTGCCGCGGGCCCATGCGACGAGCCCGGGCGGCACCGATTCTTCGTCGTTCGAGATGCTGAGCGTGCCGACGCTCCGCTTCACGACCCAGTCCGACTACAACTACCGGCACGCCTGGCACACCCTCCACGACCTCTACAGCGAGCTCGTGCCCTACACGGAGCACCAGCAGCACTCCGCGCTCGTCACCGCGGTCGTGGCCTACGGCGCGGCCAACCTGCCCAAGCCTCTCCCGGCGGAAGGGGTCTATCTCGCCGACGGCCTCTATGCCGATATCGCTATCGGCGCCGCCGAAGCGCCGATCCATATCATGACCAGCCTTGATTTCGTGAATGCGCCCCTTCAGACCGCCAATTTCGTCCGCATCGTCGAGGGGAAGGGCGGCGGCCAGAGAGCCCCGGGGGCCGGCGGGCCGCCGGCCGGCATGAGGCCAGGCGGACCTCCGGGTGGCGGTCCGAGGCCGGAGATCCCGCCCATCGGTAAGATCGACGTGCGGGGGGGCGTCGTCGCCGGGCTGGTCGTCTCCGACGTCCAGAAGTCGGTCGCGGTCGCCAACCTGCCGCTCCCGCCGAACCCGGCCCTCAAGCATGACGCCGCCGGCGTCCTCGGCGTCTCCGGGCCGAACGCCTTCCACCTCACGCTCGGGAAGCGGGCCGGGCTCGACAGGACGGCCACCGCGATCGGCCGGACGATCGCCGGGCTCGACCTGCTGAAGACGCTGAAGAAGGGCGAGGCCATTCGGAGTATCCGCATCGTCCGGGTGGGCCAGGCCGCCCGCGACTTCAAGACGGACGACGAGGCCTTCAAAAAGCTGCTCGAAACGAAGCGATAGGCAGCGGTCCGTCCCTATTTAAGCCACTTGTCAAGCCAGGCGATGACCTTCTCGTGCCAGAGGATGGAGTTGGCCGGCTTGAGGACCCAGTGGTTCTCGTCGGGGAAGTAGAGGAACTGGCTGGGGATGCCCCGCCGCTGCAGCACGTTGAACGACCCGATGCCCTGGGTCTCGACGACCCGGAAGTCCTGGCCGCCGTGGATGACGAACATGGGCGTCTTCCAGTTCTTGATGAAGTTCGCGGGGTTGTGCTTCTCGTAGTTCTGGGGATTATCCCACGGCGTGCCCATATGGTCCCACTCGGGGAACCAGAGTTCCTCGGTCTCGAAATAGGCGGCCCGCTCATCGATGTTGCCGTCGTGGGCGACCAGGCACTTGAACCGGTCGGGCCAGTTCCCGGCGATCCAGTTGATCATGTAGCCGCCGTAGGAGGCGCCCAGGGCGCCGACCCGCGTTCCGTCCATCCAGGGGTACTTGGCGAGCGCCGCGGCCAGGCCCTTTTTGAGGTCCTCGAGCGGCTTGCCGCCCCAGTCGCCGCGGATCGAATCGCAGAAGGCCTGCCCGTAGCCGGTCGAGCCGTGGAAGTCGACCATGACCGCGGCGTAGCCGGCCCCGGCGTAGGCCTGGGGGTTCCAGCGATAGTGGAAGTTGTTCCCGAACGAACCTTGGGGGCCGCCGTGGATGAGGAACGCGACCGGATATTTCTTGGCCGCGTCGAAATCGACCGGCTTGACGATATAGCCGTAGACGGTCTCGTTGTTCCCGCCCTTGAAGCTGTACTGCTCGGCGTCCCCCATGAGGGCGGCCGCGACCTTGGACGCGTTGATGGATGTGATCGTCTTCTCCCCGGCGCCGGGGCCGATGAAATAGATCTCGGCCGGCGACTTCAGGTCGTTCCGTTCGAATACGACCCCGTCCGAAGCGGCCCCGAAGCCCGCCACCGTGCCCTGTTCGACGAGGACCTCCGCCCGCCCGGTCGCGGCGTCCACGGCGAAGAGCGAGGTCTGGCCTTTGTTGGGCGCCGTGGCCAGGAGCTTCGTCCCGTCTTTGGCCCAGCCGAGCGAGGCTACCGAGAAGTCCCAAGCCTCGGTCAGGACGCGAGCCTGTCCGTCGGGCCATGGCTTGAGCACGATGCGGAAGCGGTCGGCCTCGTACCTGGGCCGGGACATGGCCAGGTAGGCCAAGGTCTTGCCGTCCGGCGAGAAGACCGGCGTCGTGTCCCAGGCCTGGTTCGCCTCGGTCAGGCAGCTCGGGGCCGCCGAGCCGTCGACCGGGACATAGTAGAGGTCGAAATCCGTGGACCAGGCCTCTTCGCGGCCGACGTCCTTGGCCGTGAAGACGAGACCCTTCCCGTCGGGCGTGAAGGCGATCTCCTCCGGCCCGCCGAACGGCTTGCTGGGCGTGTCGGCGTCCATCCCCGGCATCAAGTCCTTGGCCCCGCCCCCGTGCATCGGGACGGAGAAGAGATGCGAGCGGCGGCCGTCGGCCCAGGCGTCCCAGTGGCGGACGAAGAGCTTCTCGTAGAGGCGTCCCGTGGCCGGGCCCTTGGCGATCCGGTCGAGCTTCTCGGCGGTCGCCTCGGGGGTCATCCCGGGGAAGACCTCCATGGTGACGGCCAGCATCCCCTTGGTCAAGACAAGGCTGCCGACGTCCAGCGGCAGGCGGGTCCACTGCTCGGCCTCGCCGCCGTCGACCTTGATCCGCCAGACCTGGGACGATCCGGATCGCGTCGACAGGAAGAAGATCCACTTGCCGCAGGGTGTCCAGCGGCCGTTGAAATCCGCGGCGGGGTGGCTGGTCAGGCGGCGCAGTCCCTTGCCGTCGGTGCCGACGAGCCAGATATCGGTGCGGCCGCGGTTGGCCGCCAGGTCCGTCTCACGGACGCTGAAGGCGATCCACTTGCCGTCCGGCGAGACCTGCGAGTCCGAGATCCGGTCCATGGCCAGCATGTCGTGGACGGTCAGGGGATGGGTTTTTTCCTGCGCCGGGGCCGCGGCCGAAGCTGCGAAGCCGGCGAGCAGCGCCAATGAAAGAATGATGATGGGGATTCGACGCATGGGTCACCTCTCCGGGAGATCGAAGCTAGGCCCCCCGCCGGGGGCCTGAGGCCAACGATATAGCACACAGCCGCCGAGGCCGTCAAACGGCGGGCTCGGGATGCGCGCGCGCCGGTTCCGCGGCCTCATCGCGGAAGACGGGGGGTTTGACACATCCGTCGGCCGGGAATATCATAGCTTGGTCAGGCGGGGCGACGATCCCGAGCCCGAATCCCTGTTCCTGGACGAGGTCGCATGAAGAATCTAGGCAAGATCATCCCGGCGGCTTGCTTGTTGATCGCCCTGTCGGCGTTCTCCGCCTGCGAAAAGAAACAAGACCCTCCCCCGGAGCCGGTGACGACCGTCGAATGGGCCTGGGTGAGCGGCAGCAAGACGATCAACCAGGCCGGCGCCTACGGGACAAAGGGCGTGCCGTCCGCGGCGAACGTCCCCGGGGCCAGAGAGGACGCGACGGGCTGGGTCGACGCCGGCGACGAGCTCTGGCTTTTCGGCGGATTCGGCTATGATTCGACCGGCTTCCCCGGCCGGATGAACGACCTCTGGACGTTCGATCCGGCGGCCGGCACGTGGAGCTGGGTCGCCGGCGCCAATATCCGGAACCAGGCGGGAATCTACGGCACGATCGGGTTGCCCGACCCCGTGAGCACGCCCGGGGCCAGGAACGGGGCCGTATCCTGGATCGACGCGAGCGGCCGGCTCTGGCTCTTCGGCGGGCTGGCCTACGACGCGGCGGGCGCGATCGGCCAGATCAACGACCTTTGGAGCTTCGACCCGGCGACCGTCCAGTGGACGTGGGTCGGCGGGAGCTCTACCCGATACGCCTCCGGCGTCTACGGCACGATGGGTGTCGCCGATCCGGCGAACTTCCCGGGGGCGCGGGTCGGGGCAGCCTCCTGCCTCGACGCGAGCGGCAACCTCTGGCTCTTCGGCGGATTCGGCTACGACGCCGAGGGCGAAAAGGGCCGGCTCAACGACCTTTGGAAATTCGATCCGGCGACGCTCCTGTGGACCTGGATCTCCGGCAGCGACGCCATCGATCAGATCGGAACCTATGGCACCTTGGGCGAGCCCGATCCCGCGAACGTCCCCGGAGCGAGGTTCGAGACCGTGTCCTGGATCGACGCGAGCGGCGCGCTCTGGCTCTTCGGGGGGGACGGCCTGGACTTCGCGGGCACCATCTTCAAGCTGAACGATCTTTGGAAGTTCGATCCGGCGACCGTCGAGTGGACGTGGGTCGACGGCAGAAAGTCCCCGGGGTCCGCCGGCGTCTATGGCACCCTGAACACCCCCGCCGCGACGAACATCCCCGGCGCGCGGTCCGGGTCGGTCACCTGGCTCGACGCCAACGGGCTCCTCTGGCTGTGCGGCGGATACGGCCTCGATAGCACGACCGACGAGGGCTGGCTCAACGACCTCTTCAGGTACGATCCGGAGACCTCGGACTGGACATGGATGGGGGGCTATCCCCTGCACGGTCAGAAGGGCATGTACGGCACGCTGGGGACGGGCTCCACGGCGAACATCGCGGGCGCGAGATATTTCGCGGTATCGTGGATCGATTCCGAGGGCGTGCGCTGGCTCTTCGGGGGATACGGCCTGGATTCCGAAGGCGTGGCCGGCTGGCTCAACGACCTCTGGCGCCAGGACTGATCCCGATCGGCCGTCCCGGGGAACCTTTTCTCTCAATATCAGGTATATCCTTTTGTCCATCCCAACGAAGGGGCCTGCCCCGCGCCCAGGCGCCGCCCTGCAAGGAGTGACATGAACCGGACGATCCTCCGCCGCGCTTCCGTTCTCGCCGCCGTCCTCGCGATCCAGGCCGCGACGGCCTGTTCCCCGCGAGCTCCGGAGGCCCAGGCCGCCCTTTCCGCCCGGATTGAAAGGGTGGAGCAAGGCCTTCTCCCGGGCCTCGTCATCGCCGGCCGGCCCATCCCTCAGAAGGCCCTGGCCGATCGGATGGCCGCCTTTCTTGTCCCCGGAGTGAGTGTCGCCGTCATCAATGACGGGGCCGTCGAATGGGCCAAGGGCTACGGCGTCGCCGAGGCGGGCTCTTCGACGGCCGTGACTCCCCGGACCCTTTTTCAGGCCGCGTCCATCAGCAAGTCCGTTGCCGCCCTGGCCGCCCTCCGACTGGTCGAGCAGGGCAAGCTCGCGCTGGACGAGGATGTCAACGTCCGTCTGAGATCATGGAAGGTCCCGGAGAACGAGTTCACGAAGACCGAGAAGGTCACCCTCCGGCGCCTGCTCAGCCACACGGCCGGGCTGACCGTGCACGGCTTCGGGGGATATCCCGCCGATGCCGCCGTGCCCACGGTCGTTGAGCTGCTCGACGGAACGAAGCCGGCCAACAGCGCCCCCGTCCGCGTCGACGTCGTGCCCGGGAGCGTTTGGAGATACTCGGGCGGCGGCTTCACGGTCATGCAGCAGCTGCTGGTGGATGTCTCCGGGAAGCCCTTCCCCGTCCTCCTCGAGGAGCTCGTGCTCAAGCCCGTCGGCATGACCGACAGCACCTACGAGCAGCCTCTGCCGGCCGGCCGGCGGGATGCGGCCGCCAGCGGGCACCGGTCGGACGGCGGGCTCATTCCGGGCCGCTATCACACCTATCCCGAGATGGCCGCCGCCGGGCTCTGGACGACGCCGACCGACCTGGCCCGCTTCCTGATCGAAGTGCGGAAAGCGCTTGGCGGCCGCTCCGGGGTCCTGACGGCGGATTCGGCAAAGATCATGACGGCCAGGATCAAGGGGAGCTACGGCCTGGGCCTGTCGCTCCAGGGCAGCGGTCCTGCCGCGACCTTCGGCCATGGCGGCTCCAACGAAGGCTTTCGCTGCCAGATGACGGCGTTCATCGAGAGCGGCCGCGGCGCCGTGGTCATGACGAACGGCGACAAGGGCGGGTGGTTGGGCATGGAGGTCCTCCGCTCCATCTTCCGCGAGTACGGTTGGCCGGGCTTTCAGCCGCAGGAGAGGACGGTCGTCGCCGTGGACCCGGCCTTATTGGCCCCGCTCGCCGGCCGATACGAGCTGCGGCCGGGGCGGACCCTCGACGTCGTCCTGGAGAGCGGGACGCTCTTCGTCATCGACGGCGAGGAGAAGGTCGAGCTCTATCCGGAGTCGGCCACGCGCTTCTTCGAGCTCGTCGAGGAGCACACGATCACGTTCGTCAAGGGAGCCGACGGCAAGGACATCCATATCGTCATCGACGGCCAGCTCAAGGCGCCGCGGATCGCCGGCTGAGGTCCGCCGGGGGAGGGCCCCGTTCGGGCCGGGGAGGGGTTTGACACGGCCGAGGGCTCGGGGCTACTATCCCCTCATGCTTCCGACAAGGAGACCGGCATGACCAAGCTCCAAGCGTACTGCGGGCTCGACTGCGGCGAATGCGAGGCCTATGTCGCCACCCAGGCGAACGACCGGGCCGGCCTCGAGGCGACCGCCAAGAAATGGGCCGAACAGTTCGGCGGCGGCGTCGCTTCCTGGGAAGCCTGCGTCTGCGACGGCTGCTCGACGGGGACGCGGAAGAGCACGGCCCACTGCGTGAAATGCGGCATCCGGCTTTGTGCGTCTTCCCGAGGCGTCATCACCTGCGCCCATTGCGCCGACTATGGCTGTGCCACGCTCCAGCAGTTCTTCGCCTTCGCCCCCGTCCTCAAGGAGAAGCTCGAGGTCATCCGGAAAGGGCTGGGACATTAGACCGACAAGGGCCCTTTCGCGGTCCAAGAAGATGCCTCGTCTGCTTTTCCTCGCTCTCGGCCTGGCCCTGATGCTTCCGATCCCGTCGAGCCCGGCCGCCGAGGAAGATCCCCTTGTCAAGATCACCCTGGGGCCGTCAGTCGAGATAGGCCGCCGGGACCTCTTATTCGCCTCGGTCTCCTCCGTCTGCGAGGACGAGGCCGGGAATTTCTACGTCCTCGACCGGATGGAATACAAGGTTCGCAAGTTCGCACCCGACGGACGTCCCGTCCTTTCGTTCGGCCGGAAGGGCCAGGGGCCCGGCGATCTCGCCGCTCCCGCGAGCGTCGTGTTCACGTCGACGGGGGAACTGGCCGTCCTCGAAGACCTGGGGCTCGTCTCCTTTTTCGGCCCGGACGGCGCCTTCCGCCGCCGGCTCGACCTGAACGGGCGATTGGGAGTCGGCTACGTCGGGCCGGACCGCTACTACGGCTGGATCTGGCGGCCCGAGGACAAACAGCAAGTCCTGGTGGACGGGAAGAACGCGACCGTCGCGACGTTCGATGTCCAGCCGAGGGACGCCTTCTCCGTGACACTCCCCGACGAGACCGGCCGGTCGGTGATGTTCAACTATTCTTCGGACATCTATGTCCCCGGATTCCTCTTCGACCACAACGCCGCTCTGAGCGCCGTCGGCATCAGCGATCGTTATCGCCTCGCCCTTCTCGATGAGGAAGGTCGGACGGCCGGGACGCTGACGAGGGACCTCGGGCCGCAAAGGATCACCGCCCGCGAAAAGATCTTCCTGGAGCGGGAGGTCGCCGAGTTCGTCAAAAGCAAAGGCTGGCCCGAGCGCGTCGGCCGCGAGCTGGCCAAGAAGATCCCGGCGGTGAAGAACCCGGTCCGGGCCGTCCGGATCTCGCCGAACCGCGTCTTCGTCTTCAGGTTCCCTCCGGACATCACCCGCCGGGACGCCCCGGTCCCTGTCGACGCCTTCACGCGACGGGGCGAGCTCCTGGGCGAAGCCGAGCTCCCCGAGGTCCCGCTCCACGTGTCGGACAAGGCCATGTATTTCGTCCGGACCGACGCGGACGGGAAC
>Ga0209253_10000412_pt1 | contig 36559 bp, 42 predicted proteins | sample FrelakmetBRP12BR_FD_187145 | JGI IMG/M metagenome (GOLD analysis project Ga0209253, IMG submission 187145) | Freshwater lake sediment microbial communities from the University of Notre Dame, USA, for methane emissions studies - BRP12 BR (SPAdes)... | ecosystem: Environmental > Aquatic >... | reverse complement strand
CATCCAATCCATTGAAAAATTGAAGGAAATGAACAGCAAGTACGGAGTTCACTTCGTTTTTGAGGGTGGAGAGGCCGAGACATTCGTCACTGACGGACCGATTTTCAAGAGGCAGATTGCTATCACCAGTTCTCAAAGGATCTGGAAAGAAGATTCTGGATATCTAAGAATAGAAAAGGCAGAGCTTAGAGCCAAATGACGCTGCGAGATAGTCTGTCCTGTTACCAACTATTGAAGCAGTGTCTCGGCAGCTAGGTCAGCCTCTCTATAGATTTGATCGTCATCTAGAGAAGTGTATCTCTTTTCAGCCATCAGAATCCTACCATCAACTATTGTAGTGTCAACATTTTCTCCTTTGGCTGAATAGACTATGTCCGAAATGATTGTGTCTTTTCCGTGTATTGGGTTCAGATTTGGCGATCTCAAATCAACCATGATAAGGTCCGCCCGCTTTCCTTCCTCAACGCTTCCTACAGACTCGGAGATCCCCAGCGCACTAGCTCCTCCGATTGTAGCCATGTCCATAACTCTCTGAGCAGGAAGTACTGTGGGATCCCATCTGTGCGCTTTGTGTATCAATGCACAGATCTTCATCGTATCGAACATATCGAGACAGTTGTTGCTGGCTGCACCATCCGTTCCCAGGCCGACGGTGACACCGCTCTCAAACATCTCGGGCACAGGCGCCACCCCCCCTTCTGCAAGCTTAAGGTTCGATACCGGACAGTGTGCAACTTTCACCTGCCGTTTACCCAGAGTCTCAACTTCTGATCTCGTAAGCCATACACAATGAGCCGCGACAAGGTTCTCAGATAGAAAGCCGATCTTGTCCAAAAAATCGATTTCACGCAGTCCATGAGTCTTCTCAAATTCTACCTGTTCCCCACGAGTCTCAGCCAAGTGCGTATGTAACGGAACCCTCTCCGCAGCAGCCATCTCTTTTGCCTTAATCAGAGTCTCAGAAGAGCAAGTATAGGGAGAATGTGGCGCCACTGCAACACCAATCCTCGGATTCTTCAGCGCCCTAATCCATCTGAAAGTGCTATCAGCCATCTCTGAAAGCCCTGTCGGCTTCTTATCTGCGAAACCATCCATCATTGCGTGCGACAGAAAAGCTCGAAGACCTGCTTTGTCCACAGCCTTCGCAACATCCTCGACATAGAAGTACATGTCTAGAAAGCATGTGGTTCCAGTTCTAATCATCTCCAGACATCCGAGCAGAGATCCAGAATAGCAAAGCTCACCCGTCAGCTTACTCTCTAGAGGCCAGATCTTTGATCCTAGCCATTGTTCAAGGGGCATATCATCGGCATAGCCTCTGAGGAGAGTCATCGAAAGATGTGTATGCGTATTGACCAGCCCCGGAAGAAGGAGCTTTCGTCGTCCGTCGATTATGTGGTCAGCTTCGCATGTTATCTTGTCGCTTATCTCTACGATCTTTCCATCTTCGATGTACGCGGATTTGTTACGCAGTACTTCTCTTGATGCATTCTGGGTTACTATCCATTTACAATTGTCGATTCTGACAGACAAGGCCGCTCCACTCATATTACGTTGAAGCGTGAATAAGGGTATGCCGTATTCACAGAAGAATGGATCAGAATGGTTGAGTTCTTATTCTATGGTAGCGTGTCTACTGAGCAAGTCTCTTTCCGTTTTTCCAAGTCTACGCATCAATTCCACGATTATACTGTCAAAGAAAATGAGAGCTGAAACCTCGAAAACGGTTCCAAGAGGAGCGAGAGGCTCATGTGCTCCCGTGATCTGTCTGAGGAAGTAATCAGTCTCTGCAACGACCTTTGTCCTTCCCTTGACTTGAACTATATGGTCTGAAAGTTTTCCCAATTCAGAGTCAGGATGAGATGTTATCGCAATTATTCTGGCTCCAACTTCTTTTGCGATCCCTGCTGCGGTAACCACTAGTTTTGTCATACCAGACCCTGAGATCGCGATGACTAGATCTCCTCTTCCTATGGCAGGTGTCACTGTTTCACCCATCACGTAGACATTGAATCCAAGATGCATCATTCTCATCGCGAATGAACGTCCGACTAGTCCGCTTCTGCCGACACCTATTATGAGCACAGGGCTATTATAGGCCTCAATGATCCACTCCACCATCTTATCCACCTGAGAGGATTCAACTTGTGAGAGGGCTTCGTGTGCAAATTGCACTATGTCTTTCCAAGCTGTGGAAAAAGCGATCATTACCATCTTCTAACCCAGCCAGCGGACCTAGAGTCTACAGACAGTGTTTTTCTAGTTTTCGGTAGCAAGTCATATGACAAAGATCGATCCCGGCAGTCTTCTTGTCAAATCTTCCAAGGCCAAATATCTGGAACCCTAATTGGAATCTCGGGCGTTGGCAATGTCACATTCAAGCTTACGTAGACAACGATCGCCAAGAGTGTGAGCGTGGCAACAATGGTGACATAGTCCAGCCTATTCATCTTCAGCGTCACTAGGGATTCTCTTTTTTCAGTTGTTCCAAAGGCCCTAGATTCAAGCGCTTCAGCCAACTCCACACTGCGTCTTATGGCGTTCACAATTAGCGGTATGAGAATTGGAACATAGTTTCTGATTCGTTTGAGTAGATTTCCTTTGTCAAGTTCGAGGCCTCTGGATTTCTGTGCATCAACAACGGTTTGAGCGTCAACCGCCATTGTTGGAACAAGCCGCACGGCAGTTGTGAATGTGAAGCACAGAGTGTATGGAATTCTCATGCTTTGGAGGGCAAGTCCTAGGTCGTCAGGTGAGGTCGTCATAAAGAATATTGAGAATGACGAGATCAGGGCAAGAAACCTGATCGTCATGGACAGAGCGAAAACAAACGTTGTTCCAGTCACGAAATTCATTACGAAAATCAAGATAGCTAGCATCGCGCCCCCCTTCATTGATTTGAGCCAGCGCTTTGTTGACCGCGCCACAAATACGAGCGGAATCTGAGCTAGAAAGATTGCTAGCAGAGCATACACGTTTGAAAAGATCAAAGCGGCAACGAAGAAACCTATTGTCTGAATGAACTTGGCTCTTGGGTCCATGTTATGGATAGGAGTAGAGAGTCTGGTGAACTTGAAGCCATCAAACATCTTTATTGACATTTTCTCACTTTCTCGTAGGCTTTAACAAGGCATGCCCTAGCCGAGTATACATCAATGATGTCTTGACTTACGTCCAGATCCCTGAGAGAATGCATGAGGCTAGATATCTGAGGGCGAATGAGCGAACATCCATTCAACAGAACATCATCAGTCAGGATCTCGCGTGCAGGTCCATCTCCAGCGACTCTTCCCGCGGACAGTAATACGACGCGAGGCTTGCATTCAGCGACGAATTCCACGTCATGTGTAACCATCACAACGGTTTTCCTTTGAGAGACGAGCTGGAGGATGAAATTTCTCAGTCGGTCTTTTTGCTGATAGTCCTGGCCTATTGTGGGCTCATCAAGGATTACGTGTTTTGGGTTCCATACTAGAACTGACGCTAAGGCTACCCTCTTTCGTTCTCCACCGCTAAGTGTGAAAGGTGAGGATTCAGCGTACTGGGACAGGTCCAGTGTTTCAAGTATGGCATTTGTCCTTCTGTCAATTGTCTCTGTATCGTATCCAAAATTCTTCAGTGAGAACGCAACCTCTTCTTCAACGGTTTCGCAGAAGAGTTGATGATCTGGATTTTGAAAGACTAGGCCCACGTCTTTGGAGATTGATGCAACACTCCTTTTTCTAGTGTCAATATTGTCGATGGAGACTCGGCCTTTGGTTGGTTTGTGTAGGCCGTTAAAGTGTTTTATGAGCGTGGTCTTTCCGGCACCATTTTCACCCATTATGGCCACGAATTCTGAATCGCCGATATCTAGGTCTATTCCATTTAGAACATCTCCACCAGTTGGATATGCAAAGTGAAGATTCTCGGTCTTGATCATGAACTAAGGAGTCTCCTTATGGCAACGGAAGCGTCTTCTACGCTAATGGGGATACTGGCAAATGAAAGTCCGTCTTTCTGCAAAAGTTGAGCCAGTAGTGTTATTCGTGGGATTCCAACTCCGATAAGGCGAGCCTTTTCACCAAGAACTTCGGAAGGTTTCCCGTCGAGTATTGTCTCTCCTTTATCCATAATGATGACACGATCAGCATACTGTGATGCAAGATCAAGTCGATGCTCGACCAGAACGATTGTCATGCCCAACGTCTTGTTGAGATCGTGTACAACCTTCAGTATATCAACTGCAGATTTTGGATCCAGGAAAGATGTCGGTTCATCTAGAACCATGACCTCAGGTTTCATTGCCAGAACAGCGGCTATGGCCGCTCGCTGCTGCTGACCTCCTGAGAGTTCGTATGGGGCTCGGTAACGTAATCCCGAGATCCCCGTTACTTCAAGTGCCCAATCGACTCTTTTTCTGGTCTCGGACCGTGGTAAGCCCAAGTTCTCTGGGCCAAATGCGACATCTCTTTCCACGCTTAGAGAGAAGAGTTGATTCTCTGGATTCTGAAAGACAAACCCTACTTTTCTTGCAAGTTCGCTTGTGGATTTTTCACGAATACTCAACCCACATACTGTTAGATCACCTTCGAGTTCACCTGAGTAGAAATGTGGAATCAAACCATTCAGACATCTGCAGACCGATGTCTTGCCACACCCACTCGGACCGGTAAGAATGACAAACTGGCCTTCGTCCACTGAAAAAGTGAGATCAGATATTGAAGGCTTCTTGCTTCCCAAATAGGTGAAAGTGAGATCCTTTACGACAATGGTGGGCAATCAGGGCTTCATCTCAAGTATTGAAGCAGGCTTTCACAGCGACAAGAACTATTTATTGTTTAGCCGATTGGAGGAATCAGACAGTGAAGAATCTCGAGGAATTTTGCCAAAGCATTTTCGACTGGCCCCGATCCATTTACGCCCGCTGCAGATTCATGACCGCCTCCCATCCCCAGGAACGCTTCTCCCAAAGGTCTTGCCAAGTCTTTTCCCAGATGAATACCCGTCCCTTTGTTGAACTGTCTGTTCGACCTCATACTCATTCTGAGTTCACTGTCTTTGTCGCCTGCCGCTACTGCGACGTGAGCGCCAAGAGCTACGAGAGCCCTTGCAGCCGAGGCTTGGTGAGAGCTGATCTTTGTCGTCGCTATGACCCACGCCCCAATTCTTCTGAATTCGATCCTCTGGGCCGCCTTCAACCTTGCTATCCTTTCCGAGTCATTCATTGGAAAGGTCAGAATGGACAAAGCATCCTCCAAGCTTGCCCCAAGGCGTAGCAGATTGGCCACGATTTCGAATGTTCGCATTGTTGCGATGGTGAAATGCCCGCTGTCGTATGCGATTCCTATCAGAAGTGCCTGGGCTATTCTCCTGTCGAGTCTTACCCTCAAAGCTCTATAGAGCTCAAAAATAACTTCACATGCAGACGAACATTTCTCGTCAACAAACATTAAGGACGCGATTGTCGAGGTCTCAGGATGTCGGGCATGATGATCTACCACAATGATTGGAGTCTTAGCTCTTTGGACACGTTCCTTACAGTCTCCCAGTTGCTGAATGGTGTTCGTGTCCACCAGAAGTACTATGTCACTTGCATATAGTTCATCTTCCGTGACGAATTCTGCATCTATTGTCTCAAGCAATCTTTTGGAGATCCCGCTGACACCGTTTGGAGCGACTAGATGCACTTTGATTCTGGGATTGAGCCTTCTCAGCAGCATTTGCAAAGAGTATGCTGACGCTATTGCATCAGGATCAGCACTGCCATGACAGAAAATCGTAGCCTCTTTTGAAGATCGAACGAGGCGCTTCAGCTTCTGGGTTTTCTGCAGAGTCCCAGCTCCATAACCTTCTTCTCCGCAGCACTAAACGCGGCATCCGTGACTTCTCGAGCCAACGTCTTCATGTCGTAATCTCCTTCAAGAACGTCTATCGATACTTCCACGCTCAGACTGAGAGGTTTGCTTCCCTTTGCTTCAACGGCAATGTTGAGATCTTCAAGTCTCTTGGGATGTACCTTTCCAAAAAGTGAATCTCTTGCGGCTTTCTCAGCGGCGTTGCATATTGACTCTATCTGTCTGGCGTTTGGAGCCTTTCTAAGGGATATGCTCACGTATGTCCACGTCTAGGTGAATTGAACCAAGAAAGTATAAGACGCTATTCCTTCGGAGAAGGTTTCAACCTTTCCTGAAGTCTCTCCTGAATCTCCTTTACCCTCTCACGTGTTCGTTCTTCTTGTTTTCCGAGAACTGTGACTCTAGTGTTCAGAAGCTCTTTTCTTTCCTTCAATTCCGTCAATAGTACCTGTCTGTCAGCTTTGACCATGAGGTTCCCAACATTCTTATAGACTGGAGTGCCGTCCGCGATCTTCTCGAGCTCCGTGATCGCTCTATCTGTCTCCGCAAGTTCAATGTCAAGCTGCTGCTTTTGACTGACTACAGCCTGAAGCGTCTGTTGCATCTGTTGAAGTCTCATCAGTTGCTCTTGAATTGCCGGCGGAAGTTCACCTTCGCTCACCTAATGCATCCTCCTAATATCCTGCTTTCGAATTGTCTACGTCGTCCGACCTACGGTTGTAACACGATCAGTTCACCTGTTCTATTTATCCTTACTGTACTCGAGTAGGTTGTGTATGCACTCTGAACCACAACCGATCCACGACTTCTACATTTCGCCCGATGTTCATAGTCACCCAATAAACATCCAAAGAGCAGGGATTAGATCAATCTATTCTAGACGCTTTTTCAAGTTCTTTTAGCGACTTTGCAGTCTTCCAGAGCCCAAGCAAGTAACGTAGAATTGCATTCATTGAAGCCCTCAGGGCTGCGACGTCGTTTGCTTCGAAGGTTATACGAACCCACCTTCCTCTTCTTTGAACCTTCACTCTCGACCTGTGAGTCGGAGTAAGCATGGTCTCCGGCATTATCGCATTGAAAACCGCTAGCGCATGATTCGAACTCTCAAAATCTACGACGACTTCAGCCATCGTTCTCTTCATTCTAAACAGCCCCAGTTTATCGCCAGTTGATGCATCTTGCTTGGAATGTTGGTCGAACTCTTAGACAAAGCTTTCTTCGAACAACTGATTTCGAGTAAATCTGACCTTGCGACATCCTTGGCAGAAGATATTGCTACTCTATTCCACAGGTAGTCACCAATATCTCTGAGACAACAGCTTTGTTGCAACATAATATCTCCAGAATTTCGATCTAGCAATTCTGCGGTGTTATCCATCAGCCTGAAATGTGCTTTCGTGTTTATCATATCTTCGATGGTTGTGATTTACGATTTCATAAATGGGCAAGCTTATTTGCAGTGTCGTGGTTGAGTGACTTGGGTGCGTATATTGCGTACTTCAAGCGTTTGCGGAAAGTCTTTTGTGCAGATTTTATGTTATCCATGTGGCGCTCTGATCATGCTTTTTCTAATTGCCGCTCCTTTGATGAGTCATGTATTGCTGGCTCCAGCAATTGGATACTCAGACAATTACACGCATGGATTGCTCGATGAACATTTTGTCGCAACATACTGCCCAAGCTGTAGATCTGACGAGCCAAACGTGTGGAACACTTACCAGAGTCTTTCCGGATCATTCTTTGTGGTATCGTATCATCTGACAGAATGGAGCACTACTGACGGCAGTGCGCTTGCAGTGAAATACTACGCCCGTACAATACCATACCACGTATTTGATGGTGGATACATGACGGGAAAAGGCCGCATTGTTTCAAGCAGTATCCAGGATAGCATTGAAGCCTCCGGCACCAGAGAGGTCCACAAGGTAAGTCTGGCAATTAGAAAGAGTGTGGAGGGAAACATTCTGAAATATGACGGTTCCGCTCAAGAGCTGGAAGGTAAATCATTCTCTGGATATTTGCAGGTATATATTACCGAGAACGGTCTCAAGTCGCAAGGCGTCGAATGGTCTTTTGTATTCAGAGCATTTGGTGTAAGACAGGGTCTAGAGATTCCCCCTAAAGGAGTCTCGCTGTTTCAGGGAACATGGCAGATCCCTTCTAATGTTGAGGCACAAAACTTGGTCACAGTTGCAGCTGTATTTGACAATTCCACCAATGGCATCTTCGGTTCATACGCTGTTCAGGCTACCAACGACGTTCGGAGCGGACAAGTCATTCCTGAAATGCCAGATACAATTCTCGCACTTCCTTTGGCGCTACTCTTTGTGTCACTTGCAGTGTTCAAACTCAGAAGAAACCTGAGAACAAAGGCTGGAGCCACATAACAAGACATACAGTTTCTAGTACTAGAGAACTGAATGAAAGCGCCGTAGAAAAAATACTGTCAAGAACAAAGACTGAAGCCTAAGCTGGAACTTTTTTTGGTTCTCATGTAGGCTTCTCTGAAGGAGTTCTGCCGTACTTCTTGGTCCGTTTGCCCTCAGTCTTCTCGCCAGTTTCTGCTTTGGGTTTTCTTGTCCGCTTTTCCTGAGGTTTCCTAGCGATTTTGGCTTTCTCTTTACGTTTCTTGACCAGTTTCTCTTCTTCCACAGTCTCGGGTTTGACTTCCGTGACAGCGGGTTTGAAGCTGCTAGCAACCCTTCTCGAGGTCTCACCGAGTTTCGTAAATGGTAGATAGGCGCCACCAGCAAATTTGTAACCACATTTTCTACAATGCCATATTCCAACGCTCAGCCTTCTGACTGATCTGATTCTGCATCTTGGGCATTCGTGTCTCCGGCGCATTCCGCTTACGATCGTCACGTAGCGTTTTCTGGCTATGGTTCCGTACCGGGCCCCGAACATGCCTCCGAGTCCAGTTCTCTTTCCCACGTCTACTTAGCAGCCTCCATGACTCTTGCTCGCATTTCGCTTGATTTAGTCACCGCCATCTCGACCGCTTTCTTCAGCTCATCTATCGATAATTCTCCTAGTCCTGCCATTTGCATTGCACATATGTGTCCATTCTTTTCTATAGTGACGGTAAGTCTTGCAGTCATCGCCTGTTCCTCCTTAAGGCTGGGGTCTATTACGAGCGAACTGCCTATCTTTCCCATGGTTGTGGCTATCGGATAATTCTGGATAGGAAGTGGGATCAGTCCTTCTTTGTAGATGACTTCGTTGTCCTTTATCTCGTAATCTCTCATCTTGGCGTTGAGAATAGCTGCTAGAGCGCCTAAGGCTGATGCATCGATGAGGTTCCCATCATGATCCAGCACATAGACATCGACAAACACAACAAAGACTTTCTTTCCCGGTTCAATGCAGAGTTTCTTCAAGTCTATGGCTTTTGATTCTCTTATGCCTCTATCCACTACCCGAGCGAGTTCAATTGAATTCTCGTCGGGTGGACCGGGCTCAAAGGATGGAGAGGCGAGAGGGACAAGCTCAGCGTTGACGGTCAGTATGCCGTCTTCAGGCGTGTCTGGGAAAGGATCGCCCAGTTCGACTTTCACTCCAACCAGAATTTTTGTCTTTCCCAAGTGCACTTTGGCTGATCCGTTTGCTTTCTCGATGACGCCGACTTCTATCTTCAGTTCCCGGTAGTCTGTTGGTGTACGTTCGTCCATCCGGCGATTACTAGCGATTAGATCAATTATGGTCTTTGCCTCTATCTTTGCGATTGCTGGCTGTTTCGTTGATGACATTATTCGCCCTCCTTGGGTTCCATTTTTTCTTCAACAGCCTCTTTTATGAGTAGATATTTTCTTTTGAGCGCTTCGTTCTGCATCTCGTGGATTTTCTTGCATCCATCCACAGCCATCGAGAGAGCTTTTTCAAACTCGTCTGGAGATAGATCACCATCCATCTGAACTAGGGTTATCGCGTTGGATGATGGGATCATGGCCACGGGCAGGTCGGCTTCTCCGAGTTTATCCTCTTCATCACACAGGTCCACCACGACTTGGCCATCAACCTTCCCCGCTGCACAAGCAACTACGAGATCTCTCATTGGCACGCCAGCATCGGCCAGAGCCAGTGAAACTCCAGTTATGCCAGCTGAGCGAGTTCCTCCGTCGGCTTGCAGAATCTCGATGAAGATGTCGATTGTTGTTCTTGGAAAGTACTTGGAGAAGATGGCTGGTTCAACGGCTTCTCTGATGACTTTGGAAAGTTCCATGTCTCTTCTTGACGGAGCCGGTGATCTTCTTTCCTCCGTTGAGAACGGAGCCATGTGATACCGGCAGCGGATATTTGCACGATCTGGAAGCGCAACGTGTCTTGGATGAGCTTCCCTTGGGCCGTATACGGCAGCTAAGATCTTGTTCTTTCCTTGTTCTATGTAGGCTGATCCATCAGCCTTGTCAAGTACTCCGACCTCCATCCTTATTGGACGCAGTTCGTCTGGTCGGCGTCCGTCAATTCTCAGTCCTCTGTCGTCAATCAGTCTTTCAGGTTTGGTCTTTTTGTTCAACATTACCACTCTTCCTTGATTTGTCAATCATCTCACGAATTCTATCTGTAAGACCATGAGTATGGGCTTCACGTTCGATCATGCTAACTGCGGCCATCGCTAGATTCTCTTCGAACGGGGAATGCCCAGATATCAGAACAATTCCATTCTGCCCAACCGCAATCTGGCAATTCGTCTCTCCTTTCAACATGCTGATCATCGATCCCTTTCTTCCAATCAGCCTGGGGATCTTTGCAGGTGATATCCGCATCAATCTACCTGAACTGGCTCTACCCAAGCCTGGATCCTTTGCGGTGAGTAGTGGGTCGCGGGTTCTGTCGAAGGATATCACCCTTGCCAAAACCAAGTCTCCAACGTCGAAAACCTTGCTGAGATCCGTTCTGGCAAAAGGTTGACGGGGGCCGAACGTTTCTGAGGAAGGTAGCATGGCAGGATATGGGGCACCTATGTCGACGGTCCATCCTGACATTCCAATATCAGCTATCCTTCCAATTACTGGATCATCCACAAGAGGCATATACCCACCCTTGACAGGAACAACATATACTCTGTTTCCTGAAAAATCAACGAGCCCAACTCTGGACGCGTAGACCTTTCCGTCTATCTTGTACGTATTCTCACCGGGCAGATAGTCACCCTCAGCAAGCTGCTCACCCGGCACTACAAGCCTCTTTTTTTCAACAACTTCACTCAATATCATGAAACCTCCATTTTCTTGCAAACCACATCTATGATATCGACACTACTTCAAGATCTTTGTCTGAATTGTTCCCTGCGAAAGCTTTCCCAGCTTGTCAATAAAAGGACCGTATAAACCTGCTGGCATTTCCAACACACCAACCCAAGAGCCGTCTGATTGCCATTCCTCTTTTCCGATCGTTCCAAAATTCTTGAGAGCACCATATGACTTAGCCGTGTATTCAGGAAGTATCTTGATCGCGATACGCATCTGTTCAATCTTCAGAGGAAGTAATATTCGCAACTCCTCTATCACGAGTTTCGACTGTTCCTCAGGACTCTTGAAAGGGTCGATGATCAGTCTAGTCTGGTCCATTGCCTGTTCTATCCTGAGAGGGGGATGCGGGGCACCGCTTCTCGGGTCAATGCAGTTTCTCGATATGAAGGCGACAATCTGTTTCCTCTTGTCCTCAACGAGCTTTCTTCGCTGGTCCGTTGTTAGTTGAAGCTCACCGTTCTTCAGGATCTGTTCCGCAATCTTCAGCGCATCAAGCGATCCGAACCGCTTCTGAAGCTTCTCCGTGGACGCACGGGTTCCTTTGCTCGCGTCTGAGTAGATTTCATCTATAAGTAGTATCTCCGAGATGCCGTGTGGTCTTCCTAGCTTGTAGTCCAGCGCAGGTTCAGGTTTTACTAGGATTTCGAATCTTTCGCCTTCAACAGATATCCTGGCTGTTGTGTGTTTATCGCTCATTTAGCTGCAGCCCTCTTACTGGGCTCAAGCTTCTTGAGGTATTTCTCCACTTCCTCGATTGTAAGTTTTCTGAACTTCTTCGTATCTGCAGGTATGACTGCTATTCGGGTCTTCTGAGCGTCAGCCTTTCCTTCCATAACCTTGCTCATACACTTCAAGGCAAGAACCGTTGCATCATCAAGTGTGATATCATCGTTGTATTCAGCCTCGAGAACCTCGTTAGCGGCATCTCCACCGGCACCGATAGCCCAAGCCTTGTATGCCAGGAATGCTCCACTTGGATCAGTCCAAAAGAGGCGACTACCTTTGGCATCAACGCCTCCAAAAAGAATTGAGAGCCCGAACGGTCTAACACCAGCATGTTGCGTATACAGCTGCTTGATTTCTCCAATCCTTTTCGTCAATAGTTCTACGTCAATCGGTTCATCGTACATGAGTTTGTTGCTCTGCGCGTAGATTCTGGCTTGATCTACAAGAATGTGAGCGTCACAGCTCAATCCAGCAACCGCGGCACCCACATGTTCATCTATCTGAAAGATCTTCCACATGAATGAAGGATCCTGCAGTTTTGACGTAGCTCTCTCCTCAGCCGCCAAAACGGCACCCTCTCTGCAAACGATTCCGAGAACGGTCGCGCCTCTCTTCACCGTTTCAGAAGCATACTCAACTTGGAAAAGCCTTCCATCCGGAGAGAATACTGTGATAGCCCTATCGTATCCTCCCGGAGCCGCAAACATAGACAAATCTTGAATACACCTCAGTCTAAGCTGTCTTCCAAGTCAATTGACTGTCTCTACTAAAAACCTTTTGCAGAAACAAAGATCATTGACCGTTCTCAAGATGTTCGATCGATAAGAAGTGCCCGAAGGAAGTGTGGGTCGGACGGTCACAGAGACTATCACTCCTTCTGCATCTGAAGGTCAATCTGGGACTGGCTTCCTCATTCCCGGTATGAATTGGGAATAATCTCTTATAATTTCATCGCAAAGGTGTTTGGTGAGATAGAATTGAACTCTCGAGTGCTTCCAAGTCTGCAGAGCAGCAGAGATGACTATGAGAAGCGTTGTTCTGTCCGATTTGCAGAAGAGTGAGCCGCCACGAGGCCTTGGTTCCAGAAACAAGTAACCATGACTGGAAATGCCGGCAATCCACCTTTTTGGATCTTTCAGTCCTCCAGTAAATCGAAGTTGGTGTCAAAATAGCGGTTGAATATCACGCGAAAAGTATTCACTGGCGAAATAGAATCATAAAGCACGGCTTCGGCATTATCGGGCAGATAGATGGCATTGAGTATCCTGCACCAATCATCTTTCCCGACTTTGACATCACGACGGGATCTCAATCCATGGTCTGACTGCACCACTATAATCGGCTGGTTAGCAGAATTCTTCAAAATCGAGTCAACCACTTTTTCGATTTCTTGGCCAATGAAAATGTACTGCCCAAGATAAAACCGCGGATCTTTCCAGTCATTCGAGTTTGCGAGGGGGACAGACTCGCCATTCGGTCCAAAGACAAATGGAGTGTGAGGACACAAAAGGTGGACGAAGACAAATTTGGGGCTTTCTAGGGAAGTTATTTCTTTGAGATGATCAAGTGTGCTCAAAAGGCCTTGCCTATGATAGTATCCATACGCGCTTCCAGTAAGATTCGCATAGATCGGTTCAAGTATGGTAGTGTTCCAATAGGCATTCTGAAATTCGGACACCAGTAAATTGTCGGTTTCATAGAAATTGTAGTATGAGTCAGCGCAATCTTTCATGTAACCGTCCCATCTGCCATTGTCGAGAGGGCCTCCAAAGTAGATGTACTTGTAACCTCTAGTCTTCAGAAGGTTAGCTGCCTCGTTGCAGGCGTACTTCTGAAAGACCGGCTTGCTCCATGGGTCGTCATTAAGATATTCCATGTTCAAAACTTGCGCGATTGCCAGAGGTGTGTCCGGTGAATGGGTCATGCTCTTGTTGGCTACAAAAAACCCCTTATCTCTAAGGCTTGTTATGAATCCGCTCTTATCATAACTGTACCATTCCTTAATCGTATCGGGATGTGCATACTCATCCAGAATGATAAAATAGAAATCGGGCATGGTCTTGAACTTCGTTGCGTCTGTTGGAACAACGACTTGCTCTGCGCTCGAGCCCTGCGACATCACCATCCCGACTTGGTTGGAACCAATGTTAAGCAGGATTATTGCGATCATTACCACCGACATCCAGTTGAGCATCTTAGTTGGAGTGGTGAACGTCTTGTGAGTATGTTTGATTGCGTAGACACAATAGCCGAATACCAGTAGCACCGCGGGCAGCATTTGCCAATGCTTAACTGGGACGCCCGACCTACCCAAAAGATCGCAAAGGGGCCCATAAGAGAAAAAAAAGAATAGAAATATGCTTGTGGCGAAACCCGCCTTGGGCACGCTTCGCAGTACAAGCTTCAGGATCATCCAGACGGAAAGTGCAAGAAAGACTGATATTATCAGCGGCGTCACGATCTGACGAGCTGACACCTCCATAATATTATAGGCGTAAAAGTGCAGTACAGGGTACACGGCAAATACCGCTGGGTGGATAACCGAAGGCTTTCTGAAAATATTCTTGTCCCATCTCATTTCTGAATCCTTCGCATCAAATACAAAGTCCTCTGCGAGTCCCTGATATTCTCTGAATCATCTATGGCAAAGTAGTGACCAAACTCTTCCTCAAATTTCATCTGAGTATACTCTGAAAAGATGTCTTCGCGGGAAGCTAGAAGCCTCTCCACCTGCGAGTCGGTCTTAGGAACGAACTCTACGATTAGCCAGCGACGGCAAATGCTTCCGAGGAACCGAGCAATACGCCCAAGTGGCAGATTGTTGGCAATGGCCAAATGGTGAAGCAAAGCAAGAGCCATCACCGTATCCGCTGGTCCCCGTTCCTCTATGGACATCCTCTCCTTGTTCTCCCAACCTATGGGGGGGCTAGGGTTAGTGAGATCGATAACCAATGGCAGAATGTGGGTTTCTCCCTTTCTGCGGCTCTCGAGATAGGATTTCTCGACAGCTGCTGGGTCGACATCGAACGCAACAGTTTCTATTCCTCTGTCACTGGCAAGTCTGCTGAATACCCCGATGTTCGCACCAAGATCCCAAACGTCCACAGGACCGACATGGTCCAAGAACTTCGCAACGATCTGTTTCTTGTGCTGAAATGAAGCCACGCCATAGTTTGTGCTTTTATAGTATTCACTCCACTCTCTACCCTTTGGCTGCCATTCCAATTTCTTCACCGCTCCTTCCAAGCTCTCGATAAGCCCGACAAGAGAGAGATGACTCATTTTGTAACTGCTCATATCCACAGTTTTGTCAGCATAGGTTTTCTGGGCTTTGGCGTGGAGGTGAAGGTGAGAAAACAGGGAGACTGCCAGATGACTGCCAAAGGGCAGCAATGAACTAGCCAAATCCAGGGGCACGCCGTCTATGTAAATGCGGAGCAACTGGTTCAAACGGATGTCTTTACGGCTCATGAGCGCTAGGGGTGCCAGGAAATGCTGACAGAATTGTCTGTACGCAACCCACGGTTTGCCCTCGACGTACTTTTCAAAGGAAAGTGTGTCAATTAATATCGGCTTTCCATTCGCATATTGTATGTTGAAAGCGCTGCTGTCTTTGAGAGACATCCCAAATTCCATTGCCTTCTTCTGGATTTTGAGTGTCAGAAGGGCCGCGTCTTTGAGCTGACTGAAACACCATTCATACGGATAAGATATGAAACGTATCGGTTCCGGTCTCACGATCTTGTACATGATCTCTGGTTTTGGACCCTTGACGTCAACTTCTACATGGCTTATGAGCGATCCTTCTTTGACTAGCGAATCATACAAGCCAGAACTCATCAAACATTCATAATCTTCCCCATAAGACTGGTTCAGTTGACGATAGAGAATGCCATCATCACCACGGAATAGAAAACCGCTGGGATCGCGGAACGAACTGGAAACGGCCACGATACCTTCACTTCTGACCTATTGACCTAGTCAAAAAATGATGCTTAACCCACATTTTGATACGACTCCACAGAATCTTAATCGCCACTAGTACTCCAGCCAATGCGCCTATCAGTATCTGGATTATCATGCTCCCCAGAGCTGGATCAAGGTACAGCGAAAAAGCCAGAACTACTGTCGTTTGAAACACCACTCTAAGTAAATTACGAGCCCTTGTGCAGATACCTCGTATATTAAATGACAGGGAACCCAAGCAAAAAACAGACAGCTTTCTCATTCAGAATCTCTTATTGGATACGCTGTAGAATCTGCCTAGTTGGATGATGTTTGAAATGGTGGACCACACGGTAATACATTTTGAGATTCCTGCCGATAACGTGGAGAAATTGAGCAAGTTCTATGCTGAGCTGTTCGGATGGAAGATTGAGAAAACTTCAAGTCCAATGGACTACTGGATGATACAAACGGTACCGGTCGATGAAAAAGGGATGACTGTTCGACCAGGCGTCAACGGTGGAATGATGAAGAGACAACACCCTGAACACAAGCCCACAAACTACATCGCAGTTGAATCTGTAGACGAATACGTGAAGAAGATAGAGAGTCTCGGCGGCAAGATAACCGTACCAAAGATGGAAGTTCCGGGAGTAGGATGGTGGGCCATGGCTATCGACCCAGATGGTAATCAGTTCGCAATACTGGAGACAATAGAACACTGAAGAGAATTGTGTAGCGAGCGGTATCTTGAGACTCTTGCCGAATTGGTGCAGCTCGGCAAATGCAGGCGGAAGAGAAATTGTGTCGAGAGCATGGGGAATCGATGGATAGAGGGAAAATCTACCAAATAATCCCAGATTGGCACTCGGGAGAAGTTTCCGTATCTCTCGTTGTTTCAATATATTCTCGAGAAATGTCACAGTACACGTTCAATCTATTGCTTGTGTGTATCTCTTTTGTGTGTGCACACACACAAAATTACTGTGCCCTACACGTTAGAGGGGACAGTATCCTTTCCCATTTCTCCAATAACTCTCTTGCCTTCCTTCTTTCTTCCAGTATCTTCTTTCTGTTTCCTGCTTTTCTGAAGAATTGTTTGCATAATTTGTCGAAGGGTTCGATTGTGGCGGAGCCTATTTTGGCTTTCTCCCGTGCGGCACCTGCTGGGTTCACAGTTGCAGTGAATCTCTCACCGTAGAACATATCGAAATAGTTGAATATCCTGTCAACCCCGTCTTCCATCTCGTTTCTTACAGGGTTTGTCATAAGAAGCTTAGATTCAATATGTTCAAGGTTCGTTTCTGTCTCATCAACACGAAACCTTCTCTCAAGTCGTTTCTCAATAAGCTCTAGTTCCCTTTCAACCTCATAGTGTATGACTTGATCAGTCAAACCGTGAATGCCTAGTATGTTGTCCAAGTTTTCATGATAGTCCAAGTTTCTGTCAATTTCATGCTCTAGGTCACAATCAACCAATCCATACTTTTCGACCAGAAGACGTTTTAGGTTATGTTCCAGCAAAGGAGCCAGAACCTGATCAGATCGAAACCTGCTTGGGTGCAACCTGTGACCGATCCTTCAATGGGCGCGGTAGCAAGAGTATGAACCAAACGATCCAGTTTTGCAGTCGCACCAGCTTACATACAAAGTTACCACAAACTTCGGGCCCGAGAGAGGATATTTCATTCTTAGATGTGCTAACTGCTTAGAGTGGTCTGATTTCCCTTCTCCACTTCGACAAGTATCTTTGTTTCAGCGGGTCTTGCCGGAACGAGCGTCTCTTTTTTCAGCTTGACTCTGGCAACTTTTCCACAGTGAGGACAAGAGACCTCTCCACCCCACATTTCTCGAAGACCTTTCATTACCTTTCCCCTTCATCAGAAGGGCTAACAGCTACTTCACTGCCGATAAATGAATTAGACTCAAACCCGCTGATTCCCTCGACTTCGAGGTGCCTTATTGTAACGAAACAGTTCTCCTGCCAGCGGAAGAAACGGAAATTGGTGTTTCTGGATCAATCATGCGTATCTCTTGGCACCCGTGATGGAATGCTAAGGCTCATAACTGATCGGAGAGTCATATTGTAACTTCAGGAACTTGACCGGCGGGAAATCCTGGAGTTGACCGTAGTCCCAATTCGTTGTCCACACTGTGGCTCAGTGGCTTCTAGAACAGAGAAATCTGGTGAGTAATCTTGTGCTCATTGCAGCGTTCGATTTCAAATTGTTCGGCCTGCAGATGGCACCGTTGTAATGGATAGTAGGACTCATAATTGCCCAATATGTGGAAGACCAGTCGCAGTAGGTGGGTCCTACAGGTGTACTGAATGTGGTCGTCTTGATCTGTGCGACTACTGCGTAACAACCGTTCCGGGTGTTGGTTTTCAGAAATACGTTTGCCGTGACTGCATTACACAGAAGGGGTGGGCATGCTCATATTGTGGCAACTATTCACGTCATGTCTGCATCATATGTGGAAGAAGAGCATGCGACGGACACCGAGAGACACTGTTTGCTTGGTTGGAAAAGAAATCTGTCTATGCCAGAGCTTGCCCAGCATGTGTTGGCTTGGTCTGCAAAATCTGTGCCAAGGTCAAAAGCGGCGTGTTCTCAACGAAGTACAATTGCCCGAAATGTGGATCTGAACTTGTGGAGACACAAGGAGCTACCAGCATCTCAAGGACATGCAGATTCTGCGGGACCGTGATTGGACCGGAAGGAACCTTCTGTCCGAGATGTGGAAAGTCCCAATCGTGAAGAAGCGGTTTGGAGGATTCTTCCTCCAACGATTGGGCCAAGGTAAGAGTCTGTACTTAGAGAGGCTAGAAAACGAGGAGTTGTGTAGACTAATCCCAGATTGGCACTCGGGAGAAGCTTCCTCATTCCCAACAGTTGTTTTGGAGGAGCAGTTATTATTTCTTGTGAGCAAAGCCGAGCTGATGGTGAAAGTGACTTAGGTAAGGGTTTTGGACTTTAGTCGCTTCGATGTTCCAGAAACCGCTTTGACATAGACGCCCACAGGTTTTTTGTCGATCTTTGATATCATAGCTATTGCAGCTCTCAGCTTTTCAAGTGAGTCACGTGAACACCTCAAGATTCCAATCGATTCCTTCTCATTGTATGCAATGAGTCGAGGCGCGGTCTCGGAAAGACCAGTCTCACCAAACAAATTCATTATGGATTCGGTTACGGATTGAATCAGCAAGTTATCTGGAACTGTACCTTCAACTAGAAGCTTGACCAGGAGATATCTTGACGGCTTCCTACCCAACTGGCTTTTTCACCTTCATGAGTTTCACGCCGATCGTCACATGGTTTGGACTTAGTTTCGCTCTATTGCGTTCTACTATTTCGAATGGAATCTCTGAGACTGATTCGAGTCCTTCCACATCTCCTAGTCCGAGTTGCATCCCTATGGCTGCGATCTCTCTAGGTCCCCGAAGCATCAATGGGTTGTCGGCTCCGCTTGAAAGGACGATCGAGACATGATTACTCTTCGCGACAGAAACCTGATCTCGCAGCCTTGAAAAAACGACGTGCCTAGGTAGTTCCTTGGGCTCGACGAGTTGCGTTATGTCAACTTCGAGAGATTTCTCTCTGCAAAGCCTGGCGAGTGACCGACGGAATCTCACATATCGACTGTTGACTGGAAATGACACAAGATCGACTCGACGATCCCTACATGCTACTGTCGCAATCTGATTCGATCGACACGTCACCGCGACTATTTCGAACCTCTTTCTTACTGACCTTAGATCAGATAGAAGGTGGTTTCGGTCCTTAGGCACTAGATCCACCCGTGTCGCAACCTCCACTCTGATCTTTGCGGAGATACCTCTGATTGTGGATATTTGAGACGCAACCAACGTCTGAGGCATAGTCACACCAATCAGTGCTATGCCCATATCTTGAGCGACTTGTTTCATTCGTGTGAGAATCTCATCGTTCGGTTCAGAGATTCTTACATGAAGGTCAGCGAACTTTCTCATGATTTTCAATCATATCCTTGATCATGTCAGCTGTAACTTTTCTATTTGCGGGTTCACCAGCAAATTTCATCTTGATACGAATAGGATCTTCCTCTTTTGATCTAATTTCACCTATGTATGCTGCTTGTTTGTTCAGTCTCACGTAGAGGTTCCCATCTTCATCCATCTGCGTTGACAGATTGTTCTTTAAGTAGCTCAGGTGCGCTCCATCAAGAATCTCCAGCAGATAGTCAAAGAATTGATCTATCATCTTTCGTTTTCTCAGTTCCGTTTCCAGTATCTCGATAGGGTTACCATGGTGACCTTTGAGACGCTGGGTTACAATCTTGACCTCGTCCCTAAGCGATGTTGGAAGAACGTTTCTCAAAGCCACAGAGACTCTTGCTGGATCTTCTGTCGCATGGACAATGACGCTGATTTCTGCAGATAGGATCCTCATGTTTCTTCACGTGAAGATTCAACGAGATGCTCTACTTGTTTGAAACCTCTCTTATCGCACCTTCGATTATTTCCAACGCGAAATCTACCTGATCTCGCGTTATGACAAGTGGCGGCGCTATTCTGAGAGTTGATTGCCCACATAGAATAATGGCAATACCTCTTCTCCAGCTCTTCATCATTATCTCGTAGGCCTCTTCTCTTCCAAACGCCTTGGTCTTCCGGTCTTTGACGATCTCTACTCCCAGCATCAGCCCTTTGCCTCGAACATCACCGACCAAGTCGTAGTTTTGCTGCATTTCCCTGAATCTTTTGAGCATGTAGTTGCCCTGTCGCGTAGCGTTTTCCATCATGTGCTCCTCACGAATCGCTTTGATCACTTCAAGACCGGCGACACATGCAATGGCGTTTCCACCGAAGGTTGTGGCATGAGATCCAGGCTCCCAGTCCATTAGCTCTGATCTAGCGACTAATGCCCCCAAGGGAAGTCCTCCTGCAACTGATTTCGCAATCATCGTCATGTCAGGTATTGTGTTGAAGTGTTCTATCGCGAACCATCTTCCCGTTCGGCCGATTCCCGATTGAACTTCGTCTGCGACAAGAAGAATCTCGTACTTGTCGAGTAGTTTTCTCAGTCGCCCAAAATAGTCGTCTGGTGGGACGATGTATCCGTCTTCGCCTTGAATTGGCTCTATGAAGAATGACGCTGTATCTTCTGGGGGAAGGTATTTCTTGAGTACCTGTTCTTCGATGTAGTCGACGCACCATAGGTGGCATTCTGGGTACGTGAGTTTGTATCCGCAACGGTAGCAGTATGGATATGGAACGTGTTCTACCCCGACCGAAGGTAGAAAGTGTCTTCTATGGACTGGTTCGCTGGCGGTTAAAGCCATTGAGCCTAGGGTATGACCGTGGAAGGCACCTATGCACGCTAGGAAGAGGTGTTTCCGAGTATGCCATTTAGAAAGTTTGATCGCTGCTTCTGCAGATTCGGTTCCACTGTTGCAGAAGAATACCTTCTTATCGAATTCGCCTGGAGTGATTTTGCACAGTTGTTCAGCCAGTTCAACGATCTCACTGCAGTAGAAGTCGGTGTGGGAGTAGTGGATGAACTTCTCACTTTGGCGTCTTATGGCTCCGACAACTTTTGGATGGCAGTGACCGACGTTTACGCATCCTATCCCAGAGTTGAAGTCAATGTACTCGTTGCCATCTAGGTCCTTGATGATTGCGCCTTTTCCTGATTCTATGGATAGAGGGTAGTATCTTGCCGCGGATTGAGAGAGAAATAGGCTGTCTCTCAGCAAGAGCTCTCTGGCTTTGGGACCTGGTGGAGTGACTACAATTCTTGGAGGCTTCTGCACGTGTTTCACATCTCTGCTATCTACTATTCGTTGAAGACATATTCAAGTGTTCCAGATAGGATAGAGTGATACCGATTGATTGAAATACGATTCATCAATCTGAATGGCCTATTGTAGACGGTTACCTGACATATGGTTCAGAATAAATGGGGAACAGCCGTTCTTTTGATCATGAGGAGTTCCTGTTGAGTCAGACTGCACCAGAATTCGAGTTCAAGCAAGTAATTGCAGTTAGAATGGATCTTGGAATGAGCCGTGGAAAGATGGCGGTTCAAGTTGCACATGCATCCGTTACGGCCTCTGAAGAAACCAGAACGAGACATCGATCTTGGTGGAAGACTTGGATGGATGAAGGTCAATGTAAAGTGGCGGTTAAGGTACATTCCGAGATCGATCTCTTCGATTTGGAAGAGAAAGCAGGCAAGTTGGATCTTCCCACTGCAATAATCCGAGATAGAGGACTAACTGAGATTCCGCCTGGCACCATTACCTGTTTTGCTGTAGGTCCTGGACCATATCAGATAGTTGACAAAGTAACAGGATCTTTGCCTCTCCTGTAAGTCTTGACGGCACGATCGTGAATGATTGCTTTGCATCCTCCAGAACTTGAAGTAGACATTGGTCTGCAAGTCTATGGGACCGAAACTTTCGGAATCGGCGGACGCATTAGAGTCAAGTACGAAGACTTTGTTGTTCAGGAGGTACTTGGTTCTGGAGAAGTTGCCAGGATCGACTGGCAGCCGACCGAATCTGTCAGCGGAGCCGGCGGGTTTCTTCTATGCATACTCGTCAAAAGTGGGATTGACACCTTCGAAGCTCTTAGAACAATTTCCAGGATGCTCACGGCAAATCAGAACAGAATCTCTGCGGCAGGATTGAAGGATGCTAAGGCTTTGACTGCACAGCACGTTACTATCCGACAAGCCAACCCGAGATCCCTCTCCAAAACAGCTTCAAGTACGATCAAACTGTATCCGATTCGTTTCACAGATTCCCCCATAACCGCAAAATCTCTGCGGGGTAACAATTTTCGTGTGACCATAAGAGACATTGAACAAAGTAGTCAGGAATTGCAGAAATCTTCTTCTGAATTCTGGTCAACGGTCAGTTCTATTGGTGGCATCCCCAATTTCTATGGTCATCAACGCTTCGGAACACTAAGACCAATCACGCACAAGATCGGAAAGCATATTGTGAAAAGGGAATTCAAAGAAGCGGTCCTCACATATCTTACCGCTCCGAGCGCGGTTGAAAGTGAAGACTCCCGTGAGGCAAAAAGAATAATCGCCGAAGAGGGAAATGCGAAGAAATCGCTGTCGTTGTATCCAAAAAGGCTTTTGTATGAAAGGTCGATGCTAGAGTATCTGTCGAGATTTGGAGAAGATTATGTAGGGGCACTAGCGAGAAATCCTTTGGGTCTAAGACGACTTTTCGTGAATGCATATCAATCGTTCCTGTTTAACAAGGTTCTAAGTCTGCGGATTGCTAGAGGACTGCCGCTGAACACTGCATTGGAGGGCGACCGTGCGGTCTCAGTTGATTCACATGGTCTTCCCATTCGCCAAGACAAGGTACTAGCAGCTAATACTGATTCAATCAACGAAACGATAAGAGAAGGTCGCGCTGCTTTGGCGTTGCCAGTTATTGGTTACTCAACTGGACTCTCAGGAGGTAGACAGGGCGAAATTGAGATGGAGGTTTTGAATGAAGAAGGCGTCACTCCTAGAGATTTCTACGTTGGTCCTTTGCACGAGGCAAGTTCCTCGGGAAAATACAGAGCTGCACTTGCACGTGTAACTCGTCCAAACTCAACGGTACAACCTGACGAAATCAATTCGGGAAAACTGAGTCTGACCCTTGACTTCTTTCTCCCCAAAGAATCATATGCAACGATTGTTCTGCGGGAACTCATGAAACCTAAAGATATCGCTAAAGCAGGATTCTAATACGCAAGATTCTCGAATCATTACGCCTGATCTGCCCCGATAACCTTTTATAGAATATCACAATATGCACCGAGTCGAGAAGGAGTCACGGTGGTCTCAACAACTTCCCCGAAAGGTTCGACGATGTTTTTCGACTTCTTCTATTACTATTTCTATTTCGAGTAGAAAGCCAAGCACGAAAATCAGTTCTCGCGTCTCGGCTTCGAAAAGGAGGATTCTGTTAGAGTGAGTAAATCTAAGAAAAATAGAAAGACACTAGTTGTGAAATTTGGCGGCACAAGTCTAGCTGACAGCGAGCGTGTTTCCAAAGCCGCTTCATCAGTTGTTGGTGAAGCGAAGAAAGGTTCCAAGATCGCTGTCGTAGTATCCGCCATGGGAAAAATGACCGATCAACTTCTTGAAACCACGCTGAATCTGTCGCCTGTAACCAACGAGAACCCGAAAGCTCTCGATGACATCCTATCTATGGGCGAGAGGACAAGTGCTAGAATATTTCGTGCAGCATTGAGGAGCAAAGGAGTCGACTCGCGCTATTTCGACCCCACCGACAACGATTGGCCAATAATCACTGATCACATGTACGGAAATGCCAAACCACTCAAGTCCGAATGCAGGGACAGAATAAAGAATAGTATTCTGCCGCTGTGGGCGAAAGGGATAGTGCCCGTTATTCCAGGCTTCATAGGAAAGACTTTGGACGGAAGGATCACCACGATAGGTCGTGGTGGAAGCGACACGACAGCTTTTGTTCTGGCAGAGGCTTTGAATGCAGACGAAGTTGTGCTGGTAACAGATGTACCAGGAATTATGACGGCAGATCCCAAGATAGTGAAAAACCCTAGAATACTACAAACGATCCGCGCTGAAAGTCTGGCTGGACTTGCTGACTCCGGAGCGAAATTCATGCACAAGAAAGCTCTGAAATACAAACCAAAATCCATTGATGTGCGAGTCATCTCTTCAAAACCAGGAAGAATTGACATATCCGGAACAATAGTCACGGACGAATTCAGTGTCGATGTGGGAGTCTATTTAGCCTCTGCCCATCCAGTGGCGATACTCACGGTCCTGGGAGACAACATATCAAGTGAACCAACGATAATATCGGAGATATCACGCCGACTCAAGGCATCACGTGTGCACGTTTTGGGGTTGACCGCAAACACAAATTCCATGATCATATACTTGCCCAACGACTTGCCAAAGAGTCTTCTAAATTCCATACATGCCATAGTCGTGAAACACAAGAAGACGCTGGCTATGGCTTTGAAACGAAATAAGGCGATTATCAGAATCAATGGAGTCGAACTGGAGGATACGCCGGGCATGATAGGTAGAATTTCTGAACCTCTCAGAAATGATAGGATCAATATTTCTGGAATCTTCACGATCGCTTCGAGTATTACAGTCCTGGTGGACTGGAATCATCGAGCGAAAGCTATGGAATCAATAAAGAAATCTTTGAAGGAGGTAATAGCATGAGAGACGGAATTCCAACCGCAACGGAGTCTTCTAGACGTGGAGCAGTGGGAGGTCTAGACTAGAGTTGAATCCGGGAAAGAGAAAGAGACTACATCGCATATTGCCAGACGGAAAAACCGTGATCGTTCCGATGGATCATGGAGTCACGAACGGTCCGATCAGGGGTCTAGTAAATATGCAAGATATCGTGGACAAACTGCTGAAAGGTGGAACCGATGCAGTCATTGTACACAAAGGCATAGCCAACGCGGTCGACACACAGAACATGGGACTGATTGTTCATCTATCAGGAAGCAACCAATACAGCCCCGATCCGAATCGAAAGGTACGCGTCTGCTCAGTTGAGGAGGCGTTGAGAATCGGAGCTGACGCTGTTTCAGTTCACGTAAACGTTGGAGCAAGCAATGAAGCTGAAATGCTCCAGAAGCTCGGGTCCGTGGCTGATGACTGTGACCAATATGGCATTCCGCTACTAGCAATGATGTATCCTAGAGGAACAAAGATCCCAAGTGAACATGATCCGGACGCCATAGCCCTAGCAGCAAGACTGGGCGCTGAATTGGGAGCAGACATAATAAAAACAAACTACACAGGCGATATCGAGAGTTTTCGCAGGGTCACCGCTGGATGTCCAGTACCCGTGATCATCGCGGGAGGACCGAAAGCGAAAACGGACGCGGATGTATTGCGAATGGTTTCTGATGCGATGTCCGCAGGTGGCGTCGGTGTCTCGATAGGCAGAAACGTATTCCAGAACGACGATCCAACAGCAATGACAAAAGCTCTCTCCGCAATAGTCCATCGTGGAGTTCGACATGAAGAAGCTTTGAAGACCCTTGGGGTTAACGTTTGAAAGAGTTCTGGGTTCACGTCGCAGAAGACCTGCCAGTCGAGAAGAAGCGGGAATTACTGAAGAAATGCACAGCACTCTGTGACGTGGTCCTCGTATCGGACGAGGACGTGCCCCTAACTCGCGAGATGGACGCCCATAGAATAGCAAGCCCATCGAAAGGAGACATTCAGATCTTCGGAGTCAAGAGTCTTGAAGAGATTCAAAAACTGAAGCTTCGCGAAAACGATTGTGGAATCGAGGTGACCATCAAATCTGGGGCTGATGAAGAGATTGCGTTGGCGGCATCAGAATCTGGATCCAAATACCTGCTGGTAAGCTGTCCAAACTGGAAAGTCATACCACTTGAGAATCTTATCGCTCGTATCCATGGCAAGAGCAAACTGATCGCACAAGTGTCGGACGCACATGAAGCAAAAACTGCACTAGAGACGCTTGAGATAGGAGCTGACGGAATACTGCTAAAGACTCCGAACCCTGAGATTATCAGCGAAATAGCCAATATGACCCGTGCGGCAGAGAATCTTCTCAGACTTGCAGAGGTCAAAGTCACAAACGTCAGGGCTCTCGGAACAGGAGCTAGGGTCTGTGTTGATACATGCGAAATCATGACTCATGGAGAAGGTATGCTGGTTGGATGTCAATCTTCAGCACTTTTCTTGACTCAGGCTGAAGTCGAAATCAACCCACATGTTGAGACACGGCCATTCAGAGTTAACGCCGGTCCCATCTCATCCTACGTCCTTACCCCAGAAAATAGAACCAGATACCTGTCGGATCTCAAGGCGGGAGACGAAGTTCTGATAGTGGATCGAGCCGGAAAATCCAGAATTGGGGTCGTGGGAAGAATAAAGATTGAATCTAGACCGATGCTCCTAGTCGAAGCTGAAATCGAAGGAATAAGAATCAAAACGGTCACACAAAATGCCGAAACAATTCGCATGGTGACTCCCAAAGGCTCCCTTCCCGTATCAGAGTTGAAGACTGGAGATACGCTTCTCGCAAGAATCGAAGAAGGCGGACGCCATTTTGGAACTCTAGTCAAAGACGAAATGGTGATAGAAAGGTGAAGGTGAATCTCTGCGCCACAATCCCAGCACCAACAGTTGACCAAGCTCTCGATCTGATCAAGATAGCAGAACAAAGAGATGCCAATCTCGTCGAATTGAGATTTGACTACTTGGACGACCTCTCCCGTACAGGTGAGATCATTTCTGCAACAAGACTGGCGAAGATCGCTACATTACGACCTGTATCTAAAGGAGGAAGATTCAGAGGAAAAGAACACGATCGAATTCGATGCCTCTTCGAAGCTGCAAAGTCTGGATGCGAATTCATCGACATAGAACTAGGAACAAAGAATACTCCAGAAATAGTCAGGAACATCAAGAACCTTGGGGCAAAGACGATCATATCCTATCACGATTTTCACTCCACTCCCAATCTTCGAAAGTTGAACATGATACTTGGAAGACAGATCAAGACGAAAGCGGATCTCTTCAAGATAGTCACCACAGCAAGAAGATTGAGAGACACCCTGACAATTCTCGACTTCGTTGCAAAAGCGATCGAGAGAGGAGAGGTTGTCTCTTTTGCCATGGGAGAACTCGGCACGGTATCACGTATACTCTCACCGATCTACGGCGCATCATTCACATTTGCCGCAGTAGAACGTGGCATCGAGTCCGCCGCGGGACAACTCACATTGGAAGAGATGAGGAACATATACAGATTGATGAGGCTGGAGTAGTTGAGACCCACAAGCATGACGAGACTCTGCGGCCTGATAGGCGACCCAGTTGAACACTCCATTAGTCCACAAATGCTCAACTCAGCTTTCGAATCGTTGAATCTCGACTACGTCTATGTGGCCATGAAAGTCAAGAAGACAGAACTTACCAATGCGATCAACGGAGTAAGGGCTCTTGGGCTGCATGGTTTGAACGTTACCATACCCCACAAGGTCGAAGTCATGAAGCACATTGATTCCGCTGACAAACTCGCTCTGGAAATTGGAGCTGTGAACACAATTCTAAACCGTAACGGGAGACTATTCGGCTTCAATACAGATGGAATCGGCGCGGTAAGAGCCATCGAGGAAAGTGGAACCTCACTTGAAGGCAAGAAAGTTGTTCTGGTTGGAAGTGGTGGAGCTGCACGTGCCATCGCATTCTCCATCTCAAGAAGAATTGATGGGTTGACCATTCTCAATAGACGCGTGGAGAGGGCTCGAGGACTGGCACTCGATTTAATGAAGAAGAGAAAGAGTAAAGTGATTTTTGGAGGATTGAGTGAGCAGACATTGAGAAGGGAATTGTCGAATGCTCGAATCCTCATTAATGCGACTTCAGTCGGCATGTTTCCATCAATTAGCAGGTCCGTCGTGGACAGTTCGTTGCTTAGAAAAGACTTGATCGTATTTGACATAGTATACAACCCTCTGGAAACTAGACTGTTACGTGAAGCATCATCCGTCGGCGCGAGGACCGTGAACGGGATTGGCATGCTGGTTCATCAGGGAGCGGAAGCTTTCAGGCTCTGGACTGGAAAAGACGCGCCTGTCGAACATATGCGCAAAGTCGCTCTGAAAGAATTGTCGAGGGTGGAGCCAAAGGCATGAGAGCCAAGGCGATAGCTCATGGAGCTGTCACGGTGGTCAACGCCATATCCACCGGAAAAGGCGCTGCACTAGGCATTGATCTTTGGACGGTCGCAGATGTTAGGCTCAGCGATCATTCTAAGGAGATTCATGTTCACATCAAATCAGATCCAGAAGAGAACCCTCAACTGGCGCGTCAAACTGTCCGTGACATACTCCGAAGGTTCAATGCCGAAGACAGATATGGAGCCGAAGTCAGCATCGATTCAAACATACCAATAGCGCGCGGTCTGAAGAGCAGCAGTGCAGCCGCGAATGCAATTGCACTGGCAACAGTTAGCGCACTCGGAAGGAAACTGTCTGATGTTGAATTGGTCAAGCTTGGTGTCAAAGCAGCGATCGAATCCAAAGTCACAATCACAGGTGCTTTCGACGACGCCTGCGCATCCTATTTTGGAAATCTCGTTGTCACCGATAACAAAAGGCTGAGAATTGAGAAGATATGTGAAATCTCTAAAGATTACCACGTCCTGATTCATGTGCCAAGATCTAAGAGTTACACGATCAAGTCAAATATCAAGGGAATGAAAGCGATCGCGCCTCTCATTCGACTCGCTCACAGACAAACCTTATCCGGAAATCACTGGGATGCCATGTGTTTTAACGGATACGCCCACTCGATCGCACTTGGATACAATCCAGAGATAGCGATGAACGCTCTCTCGGCGGGGGCAGTTGCATCTGGGCTTTCGGGCAAGGGACCAGCTACCGCAGCTGTTGTGGCACCGAGCAAAGTTGACTCGGTCAAGAAAGCTTGGAGGAGATACCCTGGAGACATTGTTTCGTCCAGAATAAACAGAAAAAAAGCGCACATAGTAAGATGACAAGTATTGAACGTTACAATCGAACCGAGCAGAGAACTTGCAGGAACGATCAAGGCTCCTGCTTCAAAGTCGTACACGCATCGTATGCTCGTAGCTGCAGCCCTTTCTGAAGGATGCTCGAAGATATCTAATCCGTTGACCAGTGAGGATTCTGAAGCAACAGTCAACGCAGTCAGATCCTTTGGAGCTGTCGTCAAGCAGGAAAATGAATCTTGGAATATTGACGGAAGATCGATCCTCACGGCTCCTGATGACGTCATATACTGTGGAAGATCTGCGGCCACGATCAGGTTCATGACCCCTGTCGCAGCATTGGCTCATGGAGTCTCTGTGCTGTCTGGCGACACCCAGCTTAGAAGAAGACCTATCGGGCCACTGCTTCAAGCATTGAGAGAACTGGGTGTTGCTTGTTACACGACCCGTGGAAGGGGATACCCGCCTGTCATAGTGTTCGGTGGAGTAATCAAGGGAGGTACAGCATTGATTCGTGGTGACATGAGTTCACAATTTGTGTCTGGGCTTCTTTTCGCGGCACCCAGGGCAGAATACGATGTTGTGATTCATCTTACCACTCCACTCGAATCTCGATACTATGTGGATATGACTATCGATGTTTTGGAAAAACATGGAATAGATGTGAGAAGGGATGAGGGGCTACGAGAATACTATGTCAGTCCGCGTCAAGCGTACAAACCTACAGACCACACTGTTCCAGGTGACTACTCTTCCGCAGCTTTCATCCTAGCCGCAGCTGCTGTAACGAGGTCAAATGTCAAGGTAATGGACCTTGAAAGAAGATCACTCCAAGGAGACATTGCGATTGTGAAGATACTGTCTGATATGGGCGCGAGATTACGAGTCTTTGAGCATTTTGTTGAAATCCAAGGAAAAGAAATGTCAGGCGTGGAACTGGATGTCGACCAGAATCCTGATCTCGTTCCGGTGCTCGCGGTTTTGGGATGTTATTCCAAAGGCAAAACAGTTATCCACAGAGCTGGCAGACTCAGAATCAAGGAGTCGAACAGGCTGTCTTCCCTAGAATCCGAACTTACAAAGATGGGAGCAAGGATTCGAGTCACAAAAGACACTGTGACCATAAATGGACCAACAAGCCTGAGAGGCACGACAATAGATCCTCAGAACGACCATAGAATAGCCATGGCTTGCTCCATAGCAGCTCTTGGAGCAAAGGGAAAAACTATCGTAGAGAATGCAGAATGTGTGAAGAAGTCTTATCCAACTTTCTACAAAGATCTAGCAAAGATAGGGGTGAGAGTTCACGGCAGGTAACACTGTAGGAAAAGAATTCGCAATCACCTACTTCGGAGAAAGCCATGGAAGATGTGTGGGAGTTGTGTTGGATGGTTGCCCAGCGGGCTTATCAATATCGGAAAAGGAGATCCAAGCGGATCTGGACAGACGAATTCCACGCGGAACTGGCGTCGTCTCAAGCAGAATAGAGCCAGACAAGGTTGAGATTCTTTCGGGGCTCCTTGAAGGACACACGACTGGTGCACCGATATGCATGATTGTGTGGAACAAGGATGTTGATGATACCGCTTACTTGGACAATAGATACAAGCCTCGGCCCGGACATGCAAATTTCACTTCGTCACAAAGGTACGGAGGATATCAGGATTATCGAGGAGGCGGAATATTCTCTGGTAGATCAACAGTCTCATTTGTGTCGGCCGGAGCCGTGGCCCGAAGTCTTCTTCGTAGATCGGGGATTGAGGTGCTTGCTCACGCAATCGAGATTGGAGGCGTAAGATCTGACTCTACTACATCATTGGACGAGATTCGAAGATTCACATACGAGAATGCTGTAAGATGTGCCAATCTCTCTGTGGCCGGAAGGATGGAAACGGTTATCCTTGAAGCTGCCGCTCAGGGCGACAGTGTCGGTGGAGTCGTGGAGGGAATTGCTTTGAGTGTCCCGTCGGGAGTTGGTGAACCATTGTACGATTCGCTTGATGCAGACCTAGCTAAGCTCCTCTTTGATATACCTGCGGTCAAGGGTGTTGAGTTCGGTGCAGGATTTGAATCAGCTCGGATGAAAGGCTCATCAAGCAATGACGAGTATGTCGTGCGGTCTGGTGAGATTGAGACATCCACGAACAATGCCGGTGGGGTCGCAGGCGGTTTGTCAACGGGCCAACCGTTGAGAGTTCGCGTTGCATTCAAGCCAACTCCTTCCATAGCGAAGTTGCAGAAAACAGTGGATTTGAGGGTGATCAAGGAAGACTATATTGAGGTCAAGGGCAGGCATGACCCTTGTGTTGTTCCGAAGGCGGTTCCCATTGTGGAAGCAGTTATCTCGATTGTCTTGGTGGATCATTTGATCAGAGCTGGAAAGATTCCCAAGGTTTTGGGAAGGAAAGACAATGATTGACCAATTGAAACTTCTTCGAGGTCAGATTGATGCTCTAGACGCATCCATAGTCAAGTTGCTGAAGGAGAGGGTTGAGGTTTCACGAAAGATCGGCGCCACCAAGAAGAAACTCAAGGTCGATGTCTGCGATCCCGTGAGAGAAGATGAGGTTCTATCGAATGTTGAGAAACTCGGTTCAAAGCTAGACATGAAGAAAGAGGATCTTCGCGAAGCCTACAAGAAGATACTTTCTATGAGTCGGGCTGTGCAGGGAAGACAAGACAGAGTTGCTTTCCTAGGTCCGAGTGGAACATTCTGCGAGCAAGCATCAAGGTACCACTTTAAGAATTCCTCAATTTCTTTCGCGGAGCACCCCACAATAGCAGATGTCTTCAGGGCGGTGGGCGTTGGAGAGGTAGATTACGGTGTAGTGCCAGTTGAGAATTCAACTGAGGGATCGGTAAATGTGGCACTTGACATGCTCTTTAACTCTGATCTGAAAGTCTGCGGCGAGATTGAACAGAGGATAAGACACAACCTGATCGCGAAACCGGGAACAAAATGGGACAGCATTCGAACAGTTGTATCGCACCCCCAAGCTCTGGCTCAATGCCGCAAGTTCCTCGAGGAAAACATTCCAGATGCCAAACTGAATCAGGTGAGCAGCACTTCTGCAGCTATCAGAATGGCAAAGAGACTTCGAAACACGGCGGCGATAGGAACAGAATTGGCGGCTGAGATTAACGGTATGGAAATTATCGCACGAGGAATCGAGGATAACCCGCGCAACTTCACCAGATTCTTTGTTATCGGTCGACACGACGCTGCACCATCTGGAAATGACAAGACCTCAATAGTATTCTCGGTTAGACATGTTCCAGGAGCTTTGTTCAATGCCATTCAACGCTTCTCCGAAAGAGGACTCAACCTCACGAAAATAGAATCACGCCCGACAAGAGACGTGCCATGGGAATATGTATTCTACTGTGACTTTGAAGGTCACAGAAACGAAGAGAGATGTCTAACAGCTCTGAAAGAGCTTGAAGCGAAATGCCAGTTCGTAAAGGTTCTCGGCTCCTATCCAAGAGCACGATAGCCATCGTCGGCGGAACAGGCCGGATGGGTCGGATCCTTGTGGAGATGCTTCAGCCAAGCGGAGCCAAGATATTCGTATGCAGCCGTAACCCTGCTAGGGCAAGTATTCTGATTCGCAAATTGGGTGTTCAGGTAAGGAGTCAATATGATGTTGAAGATGCAGACATTGTAGTAGCATCCATGCCGATCGAGAAGACCGTGAAAGAATGTAAACGGCTACTGAAGAGAATGAAACCTCGCTCATTGTTAGTGGACGTCGCTTCCGTTAAGACAGGAATCGTTGACAGAATACTGCCTCACGTCACAGAAAATGTTGAGTATCTCAGCCTTCACCCACTCTTCGGTCCCGACACCGACAGTTTCAAGGGTGAGAATATCCTCGCGATAGATTTGCGAGCTGGCGCTCTAACAAGGTCTCTGTTGAACTTCCTTGCAAGGATCGGTCTGCACGTAACCCATGTGAATGTTGACGAACACGACAGAAAGACAGCGATTACTCAGGCACTTCATCACTTCGCATACGCCGCGTTAGCCTCGTCGTTGACAGAATCGATGAAGAAGAATGAGATTGAGAGATTTTCGACGAGGGCGCTAAGAAAAACGATTGAATTGATCCAATCTATTTCACAGAATGCTGGAACAATCCTGGAAATACAGTCCAGCAACCCCTATTCAACGACTGCCAGAAAGAGTTACAGGAAGACCGTTTCTAGACTTGCAAGAAGAAATGGAGAACAGAAGATGACTTTTGCAGCAATGTTTGCGCTCAGTAGGATAAGGCTGAGCGATGCCTAGACATGCAACTGCAAACTCTGAAACCTGTCCGTTGGGTTTCCGCATCTCCTTCATGTTTTTTCGAAAATTGTCAGCTACTGTTCTACGGCAACCGAATTCTGAAGAATGCCCACCCCATCTATCTTGATTTCAACAGTGTCCCCATGTTTGAGAAATACTGGTGGGTTGCGTTTGAATCCCACTCCGCCCGGAGTTCCACTCATGATCACTGTTCCAGGTAGAAGCGTCATGCACCGTGACAGAAATGAAATTAGACTCTCAACGGAGAAGATCATGTTCTTCGTCGATGAGTCTTGAAGTACTCGTCCGTTGACTCTTGTAGATATCTTTACGTCTGAAGGATTCAGCTCCGTTTCTATCCATGGGCCTAAGGGGCAGAAGGTATCGAAGGACTTTGCTCTAGCCCATTGCTCATCTCTGCGAAGTTGACAATCTCTCGCGGTCAGATCATTACCACACGCGTATCCTAGAACATAGTTAGAAGCCTCGCGCTCCGGAACATTCTTCGCTCTTCTTCCGATTATCACGGCCAATTCTCCCTCGTAGTCAACCTCGTCTGGAGCCATATTTGGCAACATGATAGTCCCTCTATGACCTATGATGCTCGTATTGGCCTTCAAAAACAGAATCGGCTCCTTTGGCGTTGGTCCTTGCCACTCATCTGCATGTGAGTAGTAATTTAGCCCCAAAGCCAAGATGTTGGGAGGGAATACCACCGGAAGGTATTCCCGGATCTCGGATAACGGGACCACTTCGTCCTTTTTGATTGGATCTCTGAATATTTCACCCTTGCATATCGCTACGTTCTCGCCCTCTAAGATTCCATAGGTGGGGACGTTCTTGGTAGGATGCATGAAATGAACATACTTCAAGTTTGATCCACGTCTGAGAGCTTTTGGCTGCATTGGATAACCTCAAATAAATATGTAGCTTCCCATGTAGGGAAGTGATTGCTTTGACCACGAAGAGTGAATTGGCTCAGAAGTTAGTGAAACTCGGAGAGAACAGTCCTGACTTCAGGATCACACTTTCGACGGATTCTGATCTGCTTCTGGAACAGAAGATAGTTGACACCAAATTCTACGGAGTTGCAAGCGAGGAGAAACTGCAGAAAGTATATCAAGCGAAGATGTGGATTGACGAGGAGAAGAAAGAAGTGAAGTATCAGGAGATCTTGGCTGATAGAAGCAGTGTCATGGGGGTCATTCCAACTCCGCAACTACAGTTCGAGAAGAGCATATGGAAAGGGAAGGTTCTTTTCAAGAAAGAGAAAGGTGTGGGATTCGGATTCAAGAAACCTCTGGACCCCGGATCATTTGGAAAAGCTTACGACTTCTCCTTTGACACCGAAAAGATACGCCGACCAATTAGACAAGTAGTCGAGAATGCAGGGTGGAAGTTCAACCAGGTGATTCTTGGACAGTAGGTCATGACCGTTTTTGACTAGTGTTCGTGCCCTCTTTGTTCCATATCCTTCTTCCATTGTTCCAGGTCTAGGTTCTTTCCCCAGAGTGGAGACATGGATCTTAGTCTAGAAACAACCTCTTGAACCGTGTTGATTGCGTAGTTAACCTCTTCATCCGTATTCCAACGACCGAGAGTCAGAAGTAATGAACCGTGAGCTTCAACTTCGTTAAGTCCGATCGCCATTAGTACATGCGAAGGTTCTAGTGTCTTTGATGAGCAGGCCGAGCCTGTGGCCGCGTTGATTCCTTTTCCATCTAGGCTGAGTAAGAGCGCTTCTCCTTCAATGCCAGCGAATCGTAGATGAACATTGTTAGGCAATCGCTGAGTTGGATGACCGTTAAGGTGGGATTCTGGAACACTAGCCAAGACTAGCTTGATCAATCGGTCTCGCATATCCCTGAGACGGTTTGAATCATCATGCATTCTTTCTGTGGCAAGCTCAGCCGCTTTTCCAAAACCGACTATGCCAGGCATGTTTTCGGACCCGGATCTCAAACCCATCTCCTGCCCACCTCCCTGAATTATGGATTCGATTTTGATTCCTTGCCTAATGTACAGACCACCTACACCTTTCGGACCATACATGTCATTGGATGACATCGTTAGGAGATCTATGTTTTCGTCTTGAACATTTATGGGAACTTGATGTAGTGATGGGGTTCCGTCAACATGGAGCATGATATTGCAGTCTCTGGCTATTCTGCCAATTTCTTTGACAGGTTGAATAGTTCCGATCTCACCGTTCGCATGAGCCAACGTAATGAGGATCGTGTTCTTCGTTATCTCGGATTCGACTTTTGATGGATCAGCCATTCCGTACTTGTCCACGGGAAGATAGCTGATCTTGAAGCCATCTTTGGAGAGATCCTTGCAGATGTTTACAGTCGAAATATGTTCGATGTCAGTGGTTATGATGTGATTGCCTTTGTCTCGGTTTCTGTAGGCTATTCCTTTTACTGCGAGGTTGTTGCTCTCTGTTGCACCGCCAGTGAAGTAGATCTCCGTATTCTTTGCTGAAACGAGTCTCGCGACTTTCTCTCGCGATTCCTCGAGTGCCTTCCTAGGTTCCGACCCAGCGGAATGAAGGGAAGATGGGTTTCCGAACTTTTCTCGGTAGAACGGTAGCATTGCCGCAATGACTTCAGGGTCTATTGGTGAGGCTGCGGCATAGTCCATGCAAGCTCCGGAAACCAAGACTCTACCTGCTCCCAGTCGATTCTAGAACCACATCACGCCGTCAGATTCGAGAACCAAGTCATTCAATGTCGCGGCTCCAACGACCTTTGCCGATTCCACAAAGTCGCCGCGTTTCATATTCAGAAGTTGAGTGCTCTGCTCGCAAACCATCATTTTTACTCCAGCCTTCACTGCCTGATCCATGACCTCCTTCAGCTTGGGAAATGATCCCATCTGAACTTTTTCCGATTCACCCTTCTTCACGACTGTTATGCCCATGCCGAGAAAGTATATGGTAGCATCCAAATCCATTGCAACTGCCGTCTGTGCCAGCACAAATG
>Ga0209253_10000411_pt1 | contig 36566 bp, 31 predicted proteins | sample FrelakmetBRP12BR_FD_187145 | JGI IMG/M metagenome (GOLD analysis project Ga0209253, IMG submission 187145) | Freshwater lake sediment microbial communities from the University of Notre Dame, USA, for methane emissions studies - BRP12 BR (SPAdes)... | ecosystem: Environmental > Aquatic >... | reverse complement strand
TGATCACAGTCCTTAACAAGATTGATCGCTTGTCGGATCCGGAAGCAGCCCGTCATGCAGTGGAAAATTACCCTCAAGCCGTTGCTATTTCTGCACTTACTAGTGAGGGCATCGGAGATCTGCTTGAGCATATCCAAAACGGTCTCTTTGAAACTTTCAGCCCCATCACTGTTTTCTTACCCTACCAACAAGGTCAGCTTATATCGCTTTTTCATGAGGTTGGCCAGGTGGAACGTCTCGATTATGGACGGAAGGGCATCCTGATTCAAGGTCGCATCCCCGGTCAGCTTCTCACTCATTTCACACCTTGGCAGGTGAAAAATAAAGGAACAATGAAAGATCAAGAATCCGTTCAATAAATCATTGCCAATAAGGGCAGTATATTTTTTAGAATTCTCAAGCTGCCCCTGCCTTGACAGCAGAGGCAATTTTCTTTTCAAATGGATAATTTATGAAGAATAGACTCGCTGCTTCAATGAAAGCACTGTTTGCGGTCTTGTTCTGGGGAGCATCCTTTGTTGCTATTAAAATCGGATTGAATTATGTTCCTCCCGTCACCTTGGTATGGATACGATTTACTCTGGGTGTGATTATTTTGGGCATAACAGTCGGAATTCGTCACCAATTCCTTCTCCCCCGTCCAAGGGACTGGTTCTACTTTGCACTGCTTGGTTTCCTGGGGATTACCTTCCACCAATGGCTTCAGTCTACCGGGTTGGTAACCTCCCTGGCTACGACCACCGCCTGGATCGTGGCCAGCATGCCGATATTCATAGCAATATTGGGTTGGCTCTTTCTCAAAGAAAAATTGGTTTGGTTTCAGGTGTTCGGCATTATTCTGGCGGCTATCGGTGTCTTCTTGGTAGTCACCCGCGGGAACTTAATTTCTCTATTTTCTGGCAAGCTTGGTTCACCTGGAGATGTTCTAATACTTATCAGCGCGCCTAATTGGGCAATCTTCACCATACTCTCCCGGCGCGGCTTGAAGACCTATCCTGCCGCGTTGATGATGCTCTTGGTAATGGCGTTCGGATGGTTCTTCTCAACTATTCCTTTTTTGATTGGGCGGGGTTGGGAATCGATCCCAAAACTCCCGATGGATGGGTGGTTTGCCCTTGTCTTCTTGGGAATATTCTGTTCCGGGCTGGCATACATATTTTGGTATGATTCCCTCAAAGTATTGCCTGTCGCCCAGGTTGGTACCTTCTTGTTTATCGAACCCGTCGTGACTGTAGTAGTTACATTCTTTCTTGTAGGTGAAAAAATGACATCAACGAGTTTATTCGGTGGGGTCACTATTTTACTCGGCGTTTGGTTGGTCAATCGGATCCAATTGACATAAAATAAACAAGTGCCGTCAGTGATACTACCGGCACTTGTTGTTTTCTTGCTCCATTAAAAAAAATCAAACTTTCTTCTTCAAAATTATCCGGGCATCCACCACCTTTACGCCCTTGCCTTCTTCGTAAACCAGGACCGGGTTGGCGTCTGTTTCAGAAACCTCGTCCGCTAGGTCAGATACCATGATTGCATACTGGAATAGAATATCCACCAATGCAGCACGATCACGCGGCAACTCTCCTCGCACCCCCTTCAACATCGGGGCTCCGCGGATCTCCAGCAACATTTGTTCGATCTGTGATTTGTTGACTGGAGCGACTCGAAACGTCACATCCTTGAGTACTTCTACAAAAATACCACCCAAGCCGAACATAATGGTCGGTCCAAAGGTCGGATCGTTCACAGAGCCCACAATCACCTCTGTCCCCCATGGGGCCATTTCTTGGACGGCAATTCCGTGGATGTTCGCATCGGCTTTGTATATTTTTGCATTTTCTAGGATGGTTTTATACGTTTCACGTACGTCCGCTTCATCCTTGATATTTACCTTGACGCCCTTTGCATCGGACTTGTGCACAATATCGGGAGATATGATCTTCATGACCACTGGAAAGCCGATGGATTTGGCAATTTCAACCGCCTCGTCTTCGGATTTGACCAATCTGGTTTGGGCAATAGGCAGTCCATAAGCCGAGAAAATCTGTTTTGCCTCGGTTTCTGTCAGGGCATTTCTTCCTTCTGCTCGAGCCACCGCAATGATTTTAGCTGCTTTGGCCGCACGTTCGGGATCCGAGATAACTTCGGTTTTATCCAGCATGGACTGGATGCGGTGAAATTCACCCAGTGCGGCCATGGCGTTCATCGCTTGGTCCGGAGCGCCATATGCTGGGATGCCATTCTCGACCAACCATTGCATGGCTTTGTCGCAACGCGTGCCCCCCACCATCGAAACTACCACGGGCTTCCCTTTCTTGCCGCTATCATCGATAGCCCGCTTGATGGCCTGGGCGATCTCCAATGGATTTGTGATGGCCGTCTCGCAATACAGGACAACCAGTCCATCGGTCCAATGGTGGGCATAAGCAAACTTCACGGTTTCGTAATACCAATCATTACCTGCCATACCGGTCATATCGACCGGATTCTTGGCTGAACCGAAGTCGGGCATATGCTTCTTAAGCTCTTCCTGTACATCTGGGGGGGCAAAATTCAACGGGATGCCGTATTTCTCGGCTGCATCTGTTGCAAGCACACCCACGCCACCGCCGTTGGTGGTAACTAGCAAGTTGGTACCTTTCAAGGGAGGCATCAACGAGAGTGCCAGGGTGCGATCAAACAGGTTATTCAAGTCCGAAGCCTGAACCACGCCAGCCTGTTGGAATGCCGCCCCATAGACCTTGGCAGATCCAGCCAGCGAACCGGTATGCGAAGCCGCAGCCGCTGCACCGTGAACTGAAGTACCCGCTTTGAGTGCGATAATTGGTTTCTTCACCTTGCGGCATGCCTCGATGAACTTGCGTCCATCCTTAATGCCTTCAATATAAAGGCATGTGCAGGCGGTGTTCTCATCTTCCTCCAGCCATTCGATCAGGTCAGAGAAATCCACGTCCACCATATTACCGTTGGAAATCATCTTATCGAAGCCGACCTTGCGGGTATAAGTGATGGCATCCATGGCGATTAACAAGGCACCGGATTGGGTTATAAGGGAGGCAGAACCAATAAAAGGAAGGAACGGAGCAAAAGAGGCGTTCAAATGGTCAGAGTTGGACAGCGTACCGACGATATTCGGGCCAAGGACGCACATCCCATATTTGTGTGCAATCGAAACCAATTCATCTTCCAGATCTTGCCGACCAACCTCGCTGTACCCGGAAGTGATGACGCTGAGCGCCTTGATTCCTTTCTGACCGCATTCTTCGGCAACCTGGTTCGCATATTTAACCGGGACCGTAATAATGGCTAGATCTGCAGGTTCTGGTAAAGCCGAAACAGAAGCGAAGACCGGCAGGCTTAGTATCTCGGTAGCAGCTGGATTGATCGGATAAATTTTTCCCTTGTATCCACCTTTGAGTAGGTTCTCGAGCACTGTATAACCAATTTTCCCGGGTTGAGACGACGCCCCTACTACAGCGACCGACTTGGGTTGCATGAGTTTGTTAATTGCATCTTTGTTCACGTTCACACTCCTCTAATAAAGTGGATTTCCACGCTGTGATCGTATAGTTCATATTTTCACAAAACAAACGGCAATTATATCCATAAATGGTAATTCGCCTAGGCACAATATGCTGTATTCCCCCATGACAAAACTCCCCTTTCCAGAGCGACACGCTCTCTGGTCATCTCTTAATCACAAAATCAAACTCCCCGATATTGCGGTGCATCGGGGAGTTAGGTAGAAACTAATAAAACCAAAACTAAAGTTGATTAAACTCTTGGCCCAGCCTCAATCACCTCGCGTGGAGTATCTATTTCGAATCTTTTCATATTGCTAATGAATCGAGATGCCAATTGCTTGTATTTCTTCCAATAATCATCTTCCTTCTGCCAGGATCGTGATGGATACAGCACATCTTCAGGTACATCCGGACAATTTGTTGGTACTTGGAATCCGAACACTGGATCCACATAATAATCGACATCTTTCAGCTTATCATTTAATACAGCATTCAATATATTTCGCGTGTACTTGATGCTGATCCGTTTTCCGATTCCATAAGGGCCACCCACCCATCCAGTATTGACAAGCCAACAGTCTACATTATAGCGCTCTATCTTTCGGCGCAATAAACTGGCATAAAAAGCTGGTGCATGTACCATGAACGGTCCACCAAAACAAGCACTAAATGTTATTTCCGGTTCATCACGAAGCCCAATCTCCGTTCCGGCAATTTTCGAAGTGTACCCGGAGATAAAGTGGTACATGGCCTGGGCTACACTCAGCTTGGCTATTGGAGGAAAGACGCCGGATGCATCGCAGGTCAGGAAAATAATATTCTTTGGATGCCCACCGCGTTTTTCCTTAATTGCATTCTCGATATATGTAAGTGGGTATGAGGCACGCGTATTTTCAGTCAACGAAGGATCATCCAGATCTATAGAACGGGATACAGGATCCCATATTACATTTTCCAGGATCGTACCGAACCGGCTGGTACATGCATGGATTTGTGGTTCAGCGGTCGGCGATAATTCGATCACTTTTGCATAACAGCCATCTTCGAAATTGAAGACACCATTGTCACTCCACCCGTGTTCATCGTCGCCGATCAGCCCGCGATCGGGATCGGCTGAAAGGGTCGTCTTGCCTGTTCCGGAAAGACCGAAGAACAGCGCTACATCGCCCTTCTTCCCAACGTTGGCCGAACAGTGCATGGTCATCACTTCGTTGAGAGGCAGCAGGTAATTAAGCAGGGTGAAGATTGACTTCTTGATCTCTCCGCCATAAGCCGTATTACCAATTACGCACAACTTCTTGGCAAAATTAAGCACAATAAAGGTATCGGATGGAGTTTGGTCGATCTGGGGGGAAGCTTTGAATCCGGGTGCTGAGATGATCGTGAACTCCGGTACATGCCTGCGATATTCCTCTGTAGACAGTGGCTTGATGAACATGTTCCGAACGAACAGGCTGTGCCAGGCATATTCCGTTATTATACGAATGGGGAGACGAAAATCAGGATCGGCACCGCCAAAGCAATCTTGGACGAAAATATCCCTCCCTTGAAAATAACCCTGCAAACGGGCGAACAATGCGTCGAATTTTTCCGCATCGAAAGGCCGGTTATATTGCCCCCACCAGATATTATCCTCGGTGGTTGCTTCCCGTACCACGAATTTATCACCAGCTGCTCTGGCAGTATGTTTGCCGGTATTAACGACTAAAGGTCCCATCCGTGAAATATTTGCTTCTCCCCGGAAGACACTTTCCTCATACAGAGCCTCCGTAGGGAGATTCCAATATGCTTTACGAAGGTTTGTAAGACCAAGATTGTCCAGGCCATAATCTCCTCGGACAGAGCTTGCTTGTCCTTCAGAAGGTGTTTTTATATTGTAGATATTATTCATGATTCTCTCCTCGGTCAATTACATCCAGTCCCGAATCAATTTTCGGTCTCCTATATAGATATCAGATGGAGCGTTCGGGTCAAGCGCCCATTTCATCCGCTCAAAACCTTCTGTCAAATCTTTTACAGACCCGGCATAGCTCAAGCGAAGATGACCTTCGATGCCGAAATCTTTACCTGGCACGGTAACAACCAGCGCCTTCTTAAGCAAGAACTTCGATAACTCCACTGAGTTCTTCACCAATGCAGTGCCACAATAAGCACGAAAATCGGGCAACGCGTAAAAAGTGCCCTCTGGTTTGAAACACCTTACATCAGTAAAGGAGCGCAACTCTTGCATTAAAATGTCACGATTATTTTGCATTGTTAATCGCAAGGATTCTACATTGGATTGAATTCCGGTCAACGCTCCCTCAGCTGCAGCTTGCATCACAGGGGAAACACAAGTTGTCGTCTGGGTCTGGATGTTGGTCATGATTTCCACCATTTTCTTGGGCGCCACCACCCATCCAATCCGGAATCCAGTCATTCCATATAATTTCGCAACACCATTAACAGCGATTATTTTGGAATTTTCAATATCTTTGCCGGTGAATTGGTAAGCCGGTGTTGCCGATTTCCCATCAAAAACCAGCTTATGATAAATATCATCACAAATCATAAAAATATTTTTGCTCTCACAAAGTTCAACAATTTTTGCAATCAGGGTTTCGGGGTAGATCATGCCAGAAGGATTGTTTGGACTGTTGACAATAATAGCCTTCGTATAGGAACCAACTACACGTTCGATCTCCTCGAATGAAGGAATGAATGAGCCATCCTCAGGAGTAACGATAACCGGCAAACCCCCGATCATGCGGACCATTTCGGGGTAACTCACCCAATAGGGAGACAAAATGATCACTTCATCCTGCGGATTCAAGATCGCAAATAGAATATTCCAGATCGACTGCTTGGCTCCATCGGACACGATTATATTTTGAGGAGCAACTACCCGGTCATAATTTTCTTCCGTATACCGGATGATGGCTTTTTTCAAGGAGGGATTGCCGTCTGTGGGAGCATATTTTACATCCCCGCTATTTAGCTTTGCGGCCGAACCCAGAATGGCTGCTATTGGCGTTTTATTCTTGGGTTCGCCAATGCCTAAATGGATCACTGGCTCGCCCTTCTCGCGCAAGAGCCTGGCTTCCTCGTTCAGAGCGATGGTTGGCGAGGCCGGAATTGAAATGGCAACTTGACTGAAACTCATACGATCCTCCTCATAATTTTTCCAATGATCAAATTCTAATGCAAAACGTTCAAATAGATAAGCGCTCGAATGATTATAATTATTTTTTGCCCTATGTAATTTTGAGAAGATAACCCCTGGTCTTCATAAAAAAAAACGGGCTGTCGTTTCACAGCCCGAAGGTTCTTGGTCTTATTTCTTTTTTTCCGCTTTCTTTACCTTGATTACCTCTCGGCCTTTATAGAAACCACAATTCGGGCATACAATGTGTGGAAGTATCATGGTACCGCAATTATTACAGGCTACCAGGTTGGAAGGTTCCAGGGCATCGTGGGCTCGTCGGCGGTCGCGGCGACCTTTCGAGAGCTTCCGCTTTGGTTGAGGGGGCATTCTTACTCCTTCTAAAGTTTATTGACGTGTTAATTTCATTGCATTTTTCTTGGCTTAAGCGGGCTGATTATAGCATGAAGTGAGTGCGCGTCAAGTCTCTTTTTGATCGCGCAGGTATGCCTCCATAAAACTATTCAGATCGCCATCCAGCACTGCTTGAGTGTTGCCAGTTTCAAAATCAGTTCGATGATCCTTCACCATTTGGTATGGATGCAGCACATAAGAGCGAATCTGGCTTCCCCATTCCGCCTTGGTGTACTCTCCGCGCAATACAGCTATCTCCTCATCTTTCTCAGCTTCTTTGATTTCCAATAAACGCCCCCGCAGGATCCGCATGGCAAATTCACGATTCTGTGTTTGGGAACGCTCGTTCTGACAGGTTACTACAATCCCACTCGGAATATGAGTGATCCGAACCGCAGTTGCATTCTTTTGAACATTCTGACCACCCGCACCCGAAGACCGGAAAACATCCACTTTCAAATCCGAAGGATCGATCTGGACCTCCGGACTGTCAAATGCAATCTGGGGCAACACTTCCACGAGCGCAAAAGATGTATGACGCCTGTGGGCAGAATCAAATGGAGAGAGTCTCACCAATCGATGAACTCCTTTTTCGGAACGCAAGTATCCGAAAGCATACCTGCCATTAATGGCTATTGTCACGGATTTTATTCCCGCCTCTTCTCCCTCGGTCATATCCCAAATATCCGTTATAAAGCCTCTCTGTTCTGCCCAACGCAGGTACATGCGCAGAAGCATGGATGCCCAGTCCTGAGAATCAGTTCCTCCGGCACCAGCATGGATTGCCACTAGAGCATCGTCTTCATCGTAAGGACCTGAAAGCATTGCCGAAAAGGAACGCTTGTCCAACTCAGATTCAATCTGTGAAATTTCCACTTCTAGTTCAGGCCGCATGGATTCGTCATTAAGCCCAGCCAGCTCCATGGCATCTTTCAAGCTCTGTTCCAAAGTGTTCCAATCTGCAATCAATTCACGTAAAGCCGCGGCTTCCTTGCTCACCTGCTGTGCATGGCTTGGATCATTCCAAAATTCCGAGGAACTTATTTCTTTTTCGAATTTGGTGAGTAGTGATTCCTTTTTTGGGAAGTCAAAGACGCACCAATAGCTGGTGAAGTACTTCCATGGCAGTATGGCATCTATCAAGCAGATCCTGCATTTTATATTTTTCCTTTTGCTTGTCAATCTTGATTTGTATATGACTAAGAAGAATTTCCTCTTATTCTTCTTCTTACACATTCTAATCGATGTTTTTTATGAGAGAATGCCTTTCACAAATGCCTCCGGTTCGAAAGGTACCAGGTCTTCAATTTTTTCCCCTAGACCCGCGAATAGGATCGGCAACCCCAACTTACGTTGGATTGCAAATACCATGCCTCCTCGAGCGGAAGAATCCAATTTCGCAAGAATCAAGCCGGTCACGTTAACGGCCTCGTTGAAAGCACGCGCTTGGATCAAGGCATTCTGTCCGGTGGTGGCGTCCAAAACAAGCCAGATCGCATGTGGAGCACCCGGCATAGCCTTACCTGCCACGCGTTCAACTTTCTTCAACTCTTCCATCAAATTATAACGGGTATGCAGGCGCCCAGCGGTATCTACTAAAACCAGATCAGAACCTCGCGCAATCGCAGATTGAATGCCATCATAAACCACTGCACCAGGATCGGATCCCATCCTTCCGGCGATCATTGGTAAATCCAACCTTTCAGTCCAGACCTGCAACTGATCCACTGCCGCCGCGCGAAAAGTATCTGCCGCCACAAGTAAAACGCTTTTCTCCTCCTGGGCAAAGCGCCATCCTAACTTGGCCGCAGTGGTCGTTTTTCCTGAACCATTTACTCCGACGAGTAATATGATGGATGGACGAGCTTTCCATTGCAATGGAGGAACAGGCTCTAGGCGCGCAAGCAGCTCGGATTCTAAGGCCTCTCGCACCTCGCTTGAACGGGTCAGCCCTGAGTTACGGACTGTGGCTTGCAGCGAATCAATTACCAGTTCGGTCGTCTCAATCCCTACATCCGCCTGGATGAGCAGGGATTCTAGCTGGTCCCAAGTTTCCTCGGAAATTTCTGTTGCTCCGAAGATACCAGCCAACCTTCCAAAGGCGGCTTTACTGCTGCGTGCAAGTCCCGCTTTCCAGCGTGAAATAAAATCGGCCATAACGCGTCGATTATACATCAACTACTATTGTCGCAAGCTACAAAAGCCTTCATAATCCAATGGAAAGAAATTATTTGCACCTTTTTTTGTCTGAACGCATCATAAGTTATAATAGAAGTGATTAAACCGCAACTTGGAGGATTTGTGACTGAAGGATTTACTGAAATAATAGCTTCCTGGAAAAATGAAAACACCTTCTTGGGGCAAAACACCGACGGTGGAACCGTCCAAATGGGTACATTCGAAGGCAAACCGGGGTTTAGCCCTATGCAATTACTGTTAGTGAGCTTGGCCGGATGCACAGGCATGGATATTGTATCCATCCTACATAAAAAACACTTGAAATTGGATGACATGCAGGTACGTGTACGTGGTATCCGCTCAACCGTATACCCGAAGATTTGGACGGATATACACATCACTTACCTGATTTGGGGTGATAATCTTCACCCCAGGGATGTCGAACAGGCCATCCGGCTTTCCGAAGAGAAATATTGTTCGGTAGGCCTCATGCTCTGCAAGGTTTCGAAGATTACTTCAGAATATCACCTTCTAGAACCCGGCGAAATTGTCAATAAAGGAGTTTGGAATGAACGAACCGATTAATGTTACCGATGCCGCCTTCGAAAAATCCGTTTTACAAAATCCCCTGCCGGTTATCGTGGATTTTTGGGCACCCTGGTGTGGACCTTGTAAAATGGTGGGTCCAGTTCTGGACAAGATTGCACAGGAAATGCCAGGAAAAGTAGTGGTGGCAAAAGTGAATACCGATGAAAATCCTGAATGGGCAACCAAGTACGGTGTTCAGGGCATCCCAACAATGCTTTTCGTATTTGGTGGAAAAATCGTCCATCGTCAGGTGGGGGCACTTCCCGAACGGATGTTGCGCGATGTGATTAACCAATTTATTGAGGTAACCGCATCAAAAAGTTGAAAGAAACCATTTTTGATAAAAAACCTGGGTGCAGGTCGCTCCCAGGTTTTTTTTAAAGGATCATTTCAAATTACTTTTCGACCACACGCTCAATATTCGCTCCCAAAGAACGCAATTTCTCATCCACTCTTTCATAACCACGATCAATCTGACCGACATTTCGTATGGTGGATCTGCCCGGTACCGCCAGCGCTGCTAAAAGTAATGCCATCCCCGCTCGGATGTCGGGACTTTCCACTTTTTCACCATATAATTTTGATGGTCCAGTCACAATAACTCTGTGAGGGTCACACAGAACAATTTGTGCACCCATGGAAACAAGTTTATCAGTGAAGTACATACGTCCAGGGTACATCCAGTCGTGGAACAGGATGCTGCCGCGCGCTTGGGTTGCCACAGTAATGGCAATACTGATCAGGTCAGTCGGGAAGGCTGGCCAGATATTGGATTTGATTTCCGGTATGACATTACCCAAATCTGGCTCGATCCTCAGCCGTTGTTTTGACGGCACCAAGATATCTTCTCCTTCTGTCTCCCAATTCACACCGAGTCGGTGGAATACGAATTTGATCATATCCAGGTACCGTGAACCGGCATTCTGAATGCGCAGTTCGCCTCGGGTAACCGCTGCGGCGCCAATAAAGCTGACTACTTCTAGGTAATCCGGCCCGATTGTAAACTCACCCCCGTGTAAACTCTTAACTCCTTCAATACGAAGGGTATTGGAGCCTATCCCTCTAATATTTGCCCCAAGTGCGTTCAGCATCATGCATAACTCTTGAACGTGTGGCTCGGAAGCCGAATTCCGGATCGTGGTTGTCCCTTTGGCAGTAACAGCTGCCATAATGACATTCTCCGTACCAGTTACAGATGCTTCATCGAGTAATATATCTGTTCCTTTCAGGCATTTTGCTTGGAATTCAAACGACGGGCGCGAATACTTTATCTCTGCGCCAAGTGCTTTTAGGGCTAGATCGTGTGTATCCAAACGGCGGCGACCAATCACATCTCCGCCTGGTGGAGGGAGACGGAACCCTCCGGCACGCGCTAACATGGGTCCGGCCAACAGGATGGATGCACGAATTTGTCGGCACAGATCCGGATCCAGGTCTGCTGGTCTCACGCTGCGTGCAGTAATCCGCCAGGTATCTCCACCCATCTCCTCAACTTTAACACCCAGACTGCCAATCAGTTTACGCATGGTAATTACATCGCGGATGCTGGGAACATTGTGTAAGATGACTGGCTCGCTCGTTAGGAGCGTGGCCGCCAGAATTGGCAATGCCGCATTCTTGTTACCGGAGGGTGTTACCTCGCCTCTTAGCGGAATTCCGCCTACAATATTTAACAACTCCATGAAGACCTCCTGAGCAGGATCGTGCGGCTGGATTGTAAGGCCAATTCCTGTTTTCGCCAAGTTACTCCGCGCTTACGAATGGTATGTATAATGCAAGGATGAGTATCAATTTCTTGTTACCAATCTTTTCTGGAATAATGATCGCAACGGTTGTCAATTATCTTGCAGATTTTCTGCCATCTGAGAAAAGGCTGGGTCAACCGTTTTGTTTGAATCCTGCTTGCAGGAAATCTATTACGTGGACTGGCTACCTTATCTTGCAGCGCTGCAGCTATTGTTCGAGTTCACGTGGTAAGCGCACCTATGCAGTTCTTCTGCTCATAATTATTTCGGCAATCTACTTGTGGTTTGAACATCCAATGAGATCAGGCATCTTATGCAGTCTTATTGTGTTAGGGTATCTATTTACGATAGGAATTATTGACTTTGAACATCATCTTGTGATGAGGCCATTGAGTATTGCAGGATTGGTCCTGGCTGCTTTCGCTGGCTGCATTCAGAATGGCTGGTTCATTACCGCGCTGGGAGGATTTACTGGATTTGTTGTCATGTACTTATTCTATCTTTTCGGAAATATTTTGAACCGCTTGCGTGTCCGTCTGCTGGCACAGGCCTCCAATAGTAAAGAAGTGCTAGCCTCCGGGGACGTTACACTATTGACTATTCTTGGCCTATTGATGGGCTGGCCTCATATCTGGTACGGTTTATTACTGGGCATATTATTTGCTGGATTTGTGAGTCTGCTCATAATTCTAGCGTTAATAATCAAACGCGAGTATCGACAACAATTTTTAACGTTTTTAATTCCTTTTGGGCCGGCTTATATACTGAGTACGATTTTGCTTGTTTACCTTCCTAACTTGTTTGGAAGAATATTGATTGCCTAATGACTTCTTACATACGGAATTTACCTTAAATATTCCTTTCGCTCCCTCGATTATTGAGAAACCATTTTTCAGGTATAATCTTCGGAGGAGACTCGATATCGAGGAGGTGCAAGGTAACAATTAGTCTTGGGAAAGATAGCGCATGGACGGTATGTCTACCAGTTCGACTTCGAACAAATATACGCTCTAAAATTGTCGGACTTGAAAACCTATCGTTGACGAGGATGAGGGTTCTCTACCCCACGGTAGAGTCATTCCCGGCAGACAAAGCCGGGGAAAATCGGATGATCAGCGGAAGCCCTCCGGGGGAAGCCACAACCCCGCCTTCTTTCCCTCCAAGTAGAATCCTGCCACAATGCTTACCGGGTAACCAGTGAGACAAAATGCAGGAAGTGGTAAAGAACATGTTGAATGTTGGAGTGTCCGGTAAATTATTCCGGATTTGATACTCAACATGCATGCACGAGAGGCTTGTTCTTTGGAGGAATCCCATGTGTGGAATCGTTGGTTATATCGGTCCGCGTGATGCGACACCGATCCTTCTCAATGGCTTGAAACGGCTGGAATACCGCGGCTACGACTCGGCCGGCGTGGCTGTTATAACAAATGCACATATCGAAGTTCGTCGCGAGGTTGGGAAATTAGCCCGTTTGGTCGAATTAGTAGGTCAATCTCCGGTAAGCGGATCGCCTGGTATTGGCCACACCCGCTGGGCGACCCATGGTGTACCTTCTGCGCGTAATGCTCATCCTCATCTCAGTGCGAATGAACGTATTGTTGTCGTTCATAATGGTATTGTCGAGAATTTCCTCGAATTACGTGATGAGTTGACCGCTGAGGGTGTGAACTTCCAATCGGAAACAGACACTGAGATCATCGCACAACTGGTTGAAAAGTACCAAACCACTGGCCTTGGTCTGGTTGACGCCGCTCGCCGTACCTTTCAACAGATCCAGGGCTCCCATGGAATTGTACTTATGTCAGCCGATGAGCCTGAGAAAATAGTCTGTGCACGGATAGGCAACGCTGGCGGCGTAGTCATTGGCCTCGGACAATCAGAAAACTTCATCGCCTCCGACATCCCGGCTATCATGGAGTACACCCAAAAGGTGATCTTTCTTGAGAGTCACCAAATGGCAGTGGTTTCTAATACTCGCGTTCATGTCGAAACAATTGATGGCCAGCCTGTTCAACCCAAGATCAATTCAATTAGTTTTGATGCTGGCGCAGCCGAAAAAGGTAAATACCGGCACTTCATGCAGAAGGAAATCCACGAGCAAGTCCGCTCGTTGACGGATACGCTGGCTGGACGGGTGGATTTTCAAGCTGGCCGGATCCGCTTGCCGGAACTAAAGCTTACTCCAGAATTGGCAAAGGAAATCCATAAAATTTATATCACTGCCTGCGGTACGGCTGCCTATGCTGGCATGGTTGGGAAAATATTAATAGAATCAATTGCTCGTCTTCCTTGTGAAGTTCAGATCGGGTCTGAGTTTCGTTATAGCGATCCTATCGTGGACAAGCATTGCGTGGTTTTAGCTATCAGTCAGTCCGGTGAAACCGCCGATACATTAGCAGCCATCGAAGAGGGTCGTCGAAAAGGTGCAACCATTTGGAGCATCGTCAATGCGATCGGTTCCCAGGCCATGCGACTTGCGGACGGCAGTATATCCATGCAAACTGGACCTGAGATAGGTGTCGCCTCTACCAAGGCTTTTACCGCACCCTTGGTGGATCTTTATATGCTGGCGGTACTCTTGGCAGATACACGTGGCTCGCTCAGCGATGCAGAGCGCCGGAACCTTGTGGCAGACTTGCGTTTGGTACCCAATTTGGCAAGCCGGGTTCTCAGCCATGAACCCGAAATCAAAAAAATCGCCCATACTCTGAAGAATGTACGTGATTGCCTTTTTCTTGGCCGAGGCATTAATATGCCGATTGCCTATGAAGGTGCACTAAAACTCAAGGAAATCTCATACATCCATGCTGAAGGCTATCCAGCCGGCGAAATGAAGCACGGTCCAATTGCCCTGATCGACAAGCATATGCCGGTTGTCTGTATTGCACCAAAGGACCCCTGGCACGATAAGATGATCAGTCAAATCCAACAAACCAAAGCGCGCGGTGGCACGGTGATTGCTGTGGCGACCGAAGGCGACGAATTGGTTGCCTCTCTTGCCGATCATGTGCTATGGATCCCAAATTGTCCATGGAAGCTTTCTCCCGTGGTGACGGTTATTCCTTTGCAGCTGATGGCTTACCATATCGCCGCCATGCGCAGTCTGGATGTTGACCAGCCCAGGAATTTGGCCAAAAGCGTTACTGTCGAATAATGGTTAATTTGGATTAAAATAGTATCCTTAGCAACCGCCAACCAAGGAGATGATAAGCATGTCCAGAAAAACTATCGCACTGAAAGTTGAAAAACGCCGCCGCAAGGCGCGTCAGAAAACACTACTGATCATCACCCTGGGAATTGTCGTCTTGGTGGTAGCTGCTTTAGCTTGGGTCGTGATATCTTCTCTACAGCCCAATTTAAATATTGGGAACGCTTCGCCGACCGTTGCACCAAATAACGGTAACACAGTGCCAACAGTTGCCGTGATGCAATTTGCAGCCCCGCCACCTATGCAGATTGATGTCAATAAACAATACTTTGCCACGGTCAAAATGGCAAAAGGAGGCGAGTTTGTCATCCATCTCTATCCTGATAAAGCGCCCATTACAGTGAATAGTTTTGTTTTCCTAGCCCGCAAGGGATTCTTCAATGGGGTCACCTTCCATCGTGTGCTGGAAGGTTTTATGGCACAAACCGGTGACCAGAGTGGTACTGGCATGAGTGGGCCGGGATATGAATTTGTTAATGAACTGAACGATTTGCTCTTTGACAAGGCTGGCGTAGTAGCCATGGCTAATGCGGGGCCAGACACAAACGGGAGCCAGTTTTTCATCACTTTTGTTCCCGTTGGACTGTCCGAAAGTGACTACACGATCTTTGGACAGGTGATCAGTGGTATGGATGTGGTCAATGGACTGACCCGTCGCGACCCTGAACAGAATCCTACCTTCACTGGCGATGCGATCGAGAGTATCACAATAACAGAGAAATAACACAACACGATATAGATTATTATCGGGATTTTGCCTATCTAATGTGCAAGATCTCGATTTTTTTTCACTGTTAGCGCATTTCTTGGTCTGAAATTAAACGCATCTATTTCTATACAGACTGCTATAATAAAATTGTATACAATCATTTCCTTTGGGAGAACCGGAATGCCACATAAGGCTGAGAATGTCCATAAGGAACTGAAAGTAGTCATCCTGGCTGCCGGGAAGGAAACCAGTAACTCGGATATCAGATCAATTCTGCTGCAAAATCTCGGTTCGCAAAAAGTTATTGACTATGTTATCCAAAATGGAAGGCAATTGGTTTCTCCTGACAATATCTATATTGTAGTTGGTCGTGGGAGTGCAGAAATGCAGGCACACCTGGGAGGCGAGTTTCACTATGTTTGTCAGGAACAACAACTCGGCACAGGCCATGCAGTTCTGCAATTGAAACCTCTATTCGCGGACTTCCATGGTGATCTCCTGATTATTTATGGCGATACGCCACTTTTCCGCCCCGACTCCATTCGTGGGTTGCTCAACCGCCATCGCCTGAGACAAGCGAAGTTGACTTTATTGAGCGCTGTGGTGGATCGTTCTAACCCGTATGGACGCATCATCCGCGATGCCAAAGGCCAGATTGTGGATATCATCGAAGCTGCCGATGCATCCGATAGCATACGCTCAATCCGGGAAATAAACATTGGTGCGTATGTTGTCTCTGCCGACATAATTTTTCCGGCTCTTGAGAAACTTCCCCTTTCATACGAACTTGGCGAAATTCGATTAACTGATTGCGTCCACCAGATCGTCCATTCAGGTCTGCTGGTCGAAAGTCATCAGATATTTGACCAGGATGAAGTTCAGGGTATTAATTCACCTGATGATTTGGCCAATGCAGAATTCATCCTGCAAAAGCGCCTGTTTCGCCCTCACCGGCCAGAATCCGAAAACCAGATCACGTTTGGAACTGGTGGCTGGCGCGCCATTATCGGTGAAGGTTTTACCATGCACAACGTTCGGCGGTTGTCACAAGCCCTGGCAAATAAGATTATCTTCAATGGACAGGATAAGCTGGGTGTTTTGATCGGTTATGATCGGCGTTTTCTTTCAGATCGGGCAGCCGAAACCTCTGCCGAGGTTTTTGCTGGAAACAACATCCCAGTCACTCTACTCTCGGAGGATGCACCGACTCCCCTGGTTACCTATGCCACTTCCTGTCTTAATTCCGCCTATGGATTGGTTTTTACTGCCAGTCATAATCCGCCAGAATGGAATGGCCTGAAAGTATTCAGAGGCGACGGCTCTCTGCTGCTGGACGATGAAACTCGCGCGATAACGAATGAGGTTAGCAATCTTACCGCTGACCAGGTAATTAAACTCGACCTCGACCTGGCTGTGGAAGCTGGTATTGTCAAACTACGTGACATGACTAATGAGTATGTGGATGCCGTTGAAAAGATAATTGACATGGACGCCATCCGCAAAGCCAACTTGCGGGTTATTGTCGACCCAATGTATGGCGTTGGGCAATTAACATTGGGCATCCTATTGACTGAAGCTCGTTGCCGCGTGACTTTCATCCACGAACGTCGTAACCCTCTTTTTGGTGGTCGTTCTCCGGCTCCAGATCTTGAATCCCTTCGAATGCTTATCAATGACCTGCAGGAGGGTCACTACGATCTGGGTTTGGCAACCGATGGCGATGCCGACCGCATCGCCATCATTGACGAGAAAGGTTGCTATATTTCTACGAATGACCTGCTCCTGCTTATATATTGGTATCTCCATGAAGTACGCGGCTGGCGCGGCGGCGTTATCAGAAATTTGGCGACCACTCACATGCTCGACCGGATGGCTGCTAAGTTTAATGAAAAATGTTATGAGGTGCCGGTTGGCTTCAAACATATTGCTGCCGGAATGGTTAAATATGCTGCGTTAATGGGCGGCGAATCCAGTGGTGGCCTTACGGTTCGCGGCCACATCCTTGGAAAAGATGGTATCTTCGCTTGCGCGCTGGTGGTTGAAATGCTTGCCCGCACTGGCAAAAGGATATCGGAAATGCAGGAGCAGGCCTGGAAGGTCTCGGGACGCTTATATAGCCTGGAAGAAAATATCCCGGCGACCCCGGAGATGCGCATCGTGATCCCCAGGAGATTGGAAGAAACCCCAATAACTATGATAGCGGGATATCCGGTGTTGGATATCACCAATTATGATGGCACCAAATTCCTGCTTGAAAAAGATAACTGGACGCTTTTGCGCTTTTCAGGTACTGAACCAATTCTACGTCTGATGGCGGAATCAGATAGTTCCGATAAAGCTCGAGAATTAATTGGTTGGCTTAAACAGTTCTGTAAAACGGTCAAACTTAAATAGGTAAAAAAGGTGTTCTGGATATGATGAGACTCGCCACCCTCAAAATCTTCCCAAATTGACTCACCCCGGAGTATCAGCCATGAAATATGGATATTTTGATGATAGGAATAGAGAATATGTAATTGAACGCCCTGATGTGCCTGTCTCTTGGACTAATTACATAGGCGTCAAAGACCTCTGCGCAGTTCTTTCCCATAATGCAGGCGGTTACTCTTTCTACAAATCTGCCGAACATGGTCGCATCACACGCTTCCGTCAGAACGGCATTCCACTTGATCGTCCCGGACATTACATTTATGTACGTGATGATGATACTGGCGAGTACTGGACGATCTCCTGGCAGCCGACCGGCACAGATTTGTCGATCGCAAAATATGATTGTCGTCATGGTCTATCTTATTCAAAATTCTCCTGTGACTATCAGGGCATTCAAGCTAGTCAGTTGATATTTATTCCGATCGATGATGATGTTGAATTGTGGGATGTGATGATACGCAATGCTACACGAAAGCAACGTCATTTATCCATTTTCTCCTACGTTGAGTTCTCTTTTCATCATATAGAGATCGATAACCAGAACCTGCAAATGTCACTCTATGCTGGTGGCTCTAGTTATTCCGATGCAATCATTGAATACGATTTCTTCTATGAACCCTGGACCTTTCATTACATGACAGCCAGCTTTATACCGGACTCCTATGACAGTATGCGAGACAGCTTCATCGGCACCTACCACACTGAATCCGACCCGGAAGCAGTTTCCAAAGGTAGTTGTTTTAATAGCTCAGAGTTAGGTGGCAACCATTGCGGTGCCCTGCATAAGAAAATAACTTTACTTCCCAACCAGGAGACCCGGTTGGTATTCATGCTTGGTGTGGGAGACCGCAAAACAGCTAAAAACATCCGCAAGAAATATTCAAATTTCACCAACGTTGACAACGCTTTTTTGGGGTTAAGGGAGTATTGGATGGCGAAACTGGACAAATTTCAATGTAAAACCCCGCACGATGGCTTGAACTCCATGGTCAACACCTGGACACTCTACCAGGCGGAGACATGCGTGGTTTGGTCCCGTTTTGCTTCCTTCATCGAAGTGGGTGGGCGCACTGGTCTGGGGTACCGCGATACCTCACAGGATATCATGGCAGTACCACACACAAATCCTGAAAAGGTGAAGCAGCGCATGCTAGAGTTGTTCAATGGACAGGTACAGCAAGGTTATGGGCTGCACTTGTTCGATCCGGAAGTATTTAACCCGCCGGAAGCCAAACTTCCCGGTGTCAGACTCCCGACTGTTGTACCCACACCCAGGCCGGCCGATATAATCCATGGCCTGCAGGACACATGCTCGGATGATGCCCTTTGGATTGTCGCCTCAGTCTGCGAATATGTCAAGGAAACCGGTGATTTGGCCTTTTTTGATCATGTAATCCCCTTCGCTGATGGTGACCAGGGGACGGTATATGAACACCTCAAACGTTCCCTGGACTTCTCCGCCGAACAAGTCGGGAAGACAGGCATCTGCCTGGGTTTGCGCGCTGATTGGAACGACTGCCTGAACCTCGGCGGAGGTGAATCTGCCATGGTTTCCTTTCTGCATCACTGGGCACTGGTCAATTTCATCGAAGCAGCCTCTTTTCTTGGTCGTGATGTCGATGTTCAGAAATATACAGCCATGGCTGATAAGGTTCGTAGATCCTGCGAAGAGAATCTATGGGACGGAGCGTGGTATCTTCGTGGCTTTACCAGGAATGGTCTTAAGATTGGTTCGCACGAAAATCAAGAGGGGAAAATATTCCTGGAAAGTAATTCGCTGGCCGTGCTGTCAGAAGCTGCTTCGTTAGAGCACAGTCAAAAGTGCATGGATTCGGTGGACAAATATCTCTATTCAGAGTTTGGCATCCACCTGCTTTGGCCGTCATTTTCCAAACCGGATGATGATATTGGTTACGTGACGCGCGTTTATAAAGGCATAAAGGAAAATGGCGCAATCTTCACCCATCCCAATCCCTGGGCGATTGTTGCAGAATGTAAACTTGGCCGCGGCGAGCGAGCCATGAAATTTTTCAACTCCACCCTACCCTACAATCAAAATGATTTGATTGAAATTCGCCAGAGCGAACCTTACTCCTATTGCCAATTCGTGATGGGGCGCGATCATACTGCATACGGGCGCGCCCGTCACCCATGGCTGACTGGTTCGGCCGGGTGGGCATATCATGCCGTAACCCACTGGATTCTCGGTATACGCCCCGGCTATGCTGGCTTAATAATTGATCCTTGCATCCCCGCTGATTGGAAAGAGTTCGAGATCAACCGCCAATGGCGTGGAGCTGCCTATCATATCGTCGTAAAGAATCCCAATGGAGTTCAGAAAGGCATTAAAGACATCAGATTGAATAGTAAATCGATTAAGGGATCAATTCCACTGCAACAAGCGGGAACGACCAACGAGGTGATTGTTGAAATGGGTCACTAAGAAAAGGAATGCTAACAACTCATCTCGAAATTTCCGATAATACGTGGTGACCTACTTTACAAGTTGCAATATCCCGGCTGTAATTGTTCCACAATGACTTGATATTACACTGCCGGCCCTTGTGACCCAAATATTCTCTGGTGCAGCAAGATGCTATCACAAAAGAAGAACGTACTCTCGAAACGGATTTCAGAATCCGCTCTTCGATTTGCTCTGCACCGAGTCCTTGGTCGCGTAGACCAGCCGCCCGCAGCACCAGCAATCCCGCGCCGGTCGAAAGGCTAAGCGAGTCGATCAGCTTCACTTTCCCCGCTGGAAAGGTTCTCGCTGCCAAAAGGGCCTTTGGGATTGGTTCCGAAAGCGTGGTAGAGATGCCAATGAAAATATCTCACCTAGTATATCAAACGCCTTGATAAACTCACCAACGGAAGGTGCTGCAGTTTTAGGTAATTCGCCAATTTTTTTCACCAGCGCGAATAAGAATTCTGAGAGATATTCACTCCATCTTGAAAAACCCCTCCCCCGATTGCCACGGAAAGCGGTACAACCCTAATTCTAAACTCAATAAAGTCTTCACTCAGATCTGACGTACAGTCTGTAAAGATATTGACCATTTTGGCTCCTAAGGCAAGAAATAAGCTTTCTAACCTCAATCAATTATTTATCGGAACAAGGCTTGGCGATCTTGGCAATTTCGAATGATATTGTTTTTGAATCTTGTTATCATCCATGAGAAACCAGAAAAGAACAAAAAGGGTGCCCTTTGACACTCGGCTGCAGCTTGGCTGTCTGTTCAACCGCTAAACCGATTTGCTGAGAAAAGAGTAGAGTATCCATCCGGCACAATTCAGGATATGAGGCAATTATTGATGCATAGGGACAATGTCCCAAGATAACAAGTGGCCCATTCACTCCCGCCTCCCAGCGCGCTTGATAATGCAGTTCGTTCAACCGATCGATTACTTGATTCAAGAGAGCTGGTTGGAGAAGATCCGTTTGTGATTGTTTTTTGCCTCCCAGTCTACCCGCCACCGATTTCAAGTTCGCTTCACGATCTTCATCTGACATTGTCCTGAATAATGTATCAAAAATCGCTCTGACTAGATTATCCATTCCATCTCCCAAAACTCGCCGCGATAATCCGTAAACAGTAACCGGCCTACCCCTTCCCTGCCTTTGTTGGCTTATTGATTCAATTAAATCGTTTGATTTCATAACAGCTAGATGATGTCGGATATTGGCCCCGCTCAGCATGAGAGTCCGGCTCAATTCATGTACGGTAGCAGATCCCTGTTTTCGCAGGAAATTCAGGATGCGTAATTGTGTGGTTAGGTGCATAATATTATTATACTGTTTATGCAAATATATATTTGCATAATTAAATTGACAGGTTCTCCTTCGGCGGCTATAATCCATTCTTGTTAAAATAAGTCAGGGTACAAGGCAGATCCTTATTAATCGATCATGTGTTGTTGAATTTACTTTGAACGAATACTCAATCTTGAATTAGCCACCTTTGGAGAATTCGCATGGATTCAACCGATTTAAACTCGCCTGCATATGAGATCCCGCCCGAAATAAAGGGTCAGATTGCCATCACCAGCCTCGACAAGATCTACAATTGGGGACGTAGTGCATCTGTCTGGCCAATGATGTTTGGATTGGCTTGTTGTGCCATCGAAATGATTTGTACTGCAGCCAGTCGTTTTGATTTGGCCAGGTTCGGCATGGAGATTATGCGGCCCTCCCCACGCCAGAGTGATTTGATGATCGTTTCCGGAACAGTGACTAAAAAAATGATCCCGATCATTGTTCGCCTCTATAACCAGATGCCCGAACCAAAATATGTCCTGGCAATGGGTGCATGCGCCTCAGGAGGAGGACCATTCAAAGAAGGCTATAACGTAGTCTCCGGCGTAGATAAGTTTATTCCGGTCGATGTATATGTACCAGGTTGTCCACCCACTCCTCAGGCGCTTCTTAATGGGCTGATGAAGATTCAGGAAAAGATCTCTGGCGAGTCTATCAAAATATCTCGTTGGTATAAAAAAGGACCGGATACGGCTGAGATTCCCATCCCGATGCTGGGACCGGATCTGATCGACCCGCGCAAGATCGCACTAATTAAAAACGGGATGAAGGGTTAATGTCTTTATGGTCACGCCAACACCTGTTCAAAATGCTGATCTAACCGCTCGGTTCCCTAATATCCTAATTCCGGATAGCCGCCCGGGCTTTTCTGGTTGGTTGCTCGACAAATCCAATCTGCTCGAATTCGCCACAGTCTTAAGGGACGAATTTGGATACGATTATCTTTCCTCAGTCGCCGGGGTAGATTATCTACCTGAAGGCAAGATGGAAGTGGCCTACCAGCTCTATAAAACCACGGGCGGTCCTGGATTACTGTTCAAAGTTCAAGTACCACGCCAAGATCCGGTGGAAATACCATCGTTGGTTTCCATTTATCCCGGTGCTGAGTTTCAGGAGCGAGAGGCCTGGGATCTTCTTGGTATCAAATTCACCGGTCATCCTGACCTCCGTCGTATCCTGATGTGGGAAGGTTTCGCCGGCTTCCCCCTTCGCAAAGACTGGCGGGAACCATATTTTGAGGAAGAGTCCAAACCGTATAAAAACCGCTGGCCTGATGGCAAGATTGTGATGGCGGAAAGTAATAATATCTTCGATGATAATATTGCTTATCCGAGTGATTTTGATCCTGAAAACCATACATTTGACCCTGAGCGGGCACTCTACGATTCACTACGCGCCTTTCAGAAGAATGAAGTCGGTTTAAATTCCGATCACATTATTGTCAACCTCGGACCGCAACACCCCTCCACGCATGGTGTATTCAGGGTGGCTGTAATCCTGGACGGCGAGACAATTGTTAGTCTTAGGCCAGTCATGGGCTACTTGCATCGCAACCATGAAAAAATCGGCGAACGCAATACCTACATCATGAACATGCCCTATACTGATCGCCTGGATTATCTCGCCTCTATGAGTAATAATTTTGGCTATGCGCTAGCGGTCGAAAAGTTGATGGCCATCAAACCGCCCGAACGCGCCGAGTATATCCGTGTAATTATGGCCGAGATGACTCGCATCTCAAACCACCTTTTCCTGATTGGCACACTGTTAAATGATTTGGGCGCCTACTTCACTCCCATGCTTTATGCCCTGGAAGAACGTGAACTGATCCTGGATATTTTTGAAGCAGTGGCAGGTTCCCGAATGATGTGCAATTACTTTCGTTTCGGCGGTGTTGCACGTGATCTGTCAGACGAAATACTCCAAAAGATCGAGGAGATCTTCTTCGAACGCCTGCCCGGAAGGATTGATGAACTCGATCGCTTTCTGAGTGAGAACGAAATAATTCGCTCGCGTGGTATTGGTCAAGGCGTTCTGACGGCAGAAGACGCCATTCGGTATTCGGCGGCTGGTCCGTTATTACGTGCATCAGGCATCCCATATGATGTTCGAAGAGCCGAACCCTACAGTGTTTATGATCGATTTGAATTTGATGTTTGCACACGCAAGCATGGTGACGTTTATGACCGCCTGATGCTGCGCTTCGACGAAATTCGTCAAAGCATCCGTATAATCCAGCAAGCCGTCAAACAGATTCCAGGGGGTCCCGTTTTGTCAGTAAAACCGATGTACCAGGTGCGTGTCCCACCTGGTGAAGCCTATGGCCGGGTTGAGGGACCAAAAGGCGAATTAGGTTTCTATCTTGTCTCAAACGGGAAACCGAATCCCTGGCGTTATCACGTGCGGGCCCCCTCTTTCATAAACCTGACCGCTTTCGGCCCAATGTGCATCGGTCAAAAAATCGCAGATTTAGTCGCTGTTCTCGGATCTGTGGATATCGTTCTCGGCGAAGTGGATCGGTAGGAGAAACCAATGAATGGCATGTATGGAAAAGGTATCCTAAAAGGTCTTAAAGTAAGCTTCTTGCGATTTGTTGACACTTACCTTGACGACCTGCGCTGGATCGGAAAACGTTATCGCACTCCTCAGGGGATCGCCCATCGTGGGAGTAAGGGCGCGCGCGGTATCTTCACCGTTCAGTATCCCGAAGAGAAGATTCCGGTTCCTGAAGAGTTCCGTTTCATCCCTTTCCTCGTCTACAACGAGGGACCGAATGGTGAGAAAAACCTATTATGCACTTCCTGCGGTATATGCTCGAAAGTCTGCCCGCCCCAGTGTATCTGGATCGAACGGATGGTGGACTCTTCTACTGGACGCCCTAAACCGGATCCGGCCGAATTCTTTATAGATGCTGATATTTGTATGAATTGTGGTCTATGCGCCGAATTTTGCCCGTTCGACGCCATAAAGATGGATCATAATTACGAACTTGCCTCCTATGGGAGAGATATTTACGATAAGTCCAGGCTTTCCAAGTCAACCCAATATTATGAAAGCGTCCGCCCTGATAACGCCGCCCGTGAAAACTCTGCTCGTGCGGCCAAGCAAGCTGCTCGTACCGGGGTCGCTAATATAAATTAGGTATTTCCATGTATAACCCAGACACTGACCTGCTCTTTCCCCCACGTGCTCTACCGGCTTTACGTGATTTACGATGTGATGCCTGGCAGGAATTGGTCAGCAGTGTAATCATGGCTGGTCCGGGTAGTCTTGAGCAGATAACTTTCATCTTAATGATGGCGCGCCTGAACAGTTGTGCAACCTGTAACTTTGCTTCATACCGTGCGATAAATGGTTGCACTGTATGTACAAAACAGTCACTTAAACGATTCCGTGAGGATGACAGTGCGATAATCAGAATATTCCATGTGACAAAGACCGAGGTTGAACATTACATTCATCATAAAGAAAGCGACCCTACAATAAAGGCGGGGTTCTAGTTTGAATCCGCACATCCTACAGAGTACTGCGTAAAAAACCGAACCAAAATTCTGTTATTTTCGAGAACTTCGGTACAGGAAAATTCGTTTCTTTATGCAAGAAGCAGTAAAGGTATAAATGCCAAATATAATCACTTCCGAAATTGTCCTGGCCGCCCTGAGTAAAGTGCAGGATCCCGATCTGCACCTCGACCTGGTGGCATTGAAAATGATACGGGACATTAAAATCAAAGGTGCCTCTGTCACTTTTGACATCGTATTGACCACACCTGCTTGTCCTCTTAAAACTACCATTGAAAAACAAGCTCGGGCAGCAGTGATGTCGATTCCGGGTGTAAAAGCAGTTATTATAAAGATGGATTCCAGTGTTCCAAGCGATGGCCGCGTTCGGGGCTTACTCAATCTGCCAATTCGAAATGCGATTGCAGTTGCATCTGGGAAAGGTGGCGTAGGGAAAAGTACTGTTGCGGCAAACTTGGCTGTGGCTTTGGCACAGAAGGGTGCTTGCGTTGGCTTGATGGATGCCGACATTTATGGCCCCAACATCCCCACCATGATGGGTGTTCACGATATTCCAGGAACTCAAGGCAACAAGCTCATCCCGGCGCAGGCATATGGTGTCAAACTTATGTCAATGGGTTTCCTGGTTAAACCAGGCCAGCCGCTCATCTGGCGTGGACCGATGCTCAATTCCGCTATCCACCAATTCCTGTCCGATGTGGAGTGGGGCGAACTTGATTACCTCATTATAGATTTACCACCTGGCACTGGTGACGCTTCCCTCTCTTTGGCACAGCTACTCCCGCTTTCCGGTGTGGTTATCGTTACCCTGCCGCAGGCCGTCTCACTCGAAGATGCCAGTCGTGGTCTGAGCATGTTCCACACCTTGGAAGTGCCCATCTTGGGCATTATCGAGAATATGCGAGGTGAGTTTTTTGGCTCCGGAGGTGGTGAAGATCTGGCGCGTATTGCCAAAGTCCCTTTCCTGGGTGCGATACCAATGGAACAGTCTGTCCGGATTGGCGGAGATATCGGCGAACCGGTAGTGGTTTCTCAACCCAATTCAAATGCAGCCAAAGAATTTCAGGCAATTGCGGGTCAGGTGGCTGCTCAGATCAGTGTTGAGGCACTAAATAAAAAAAACGTCCGGCAAAGTGACTGAAAAATGAGATTGAAGTCTTGTTTCGTATTGGTGAACAAGTGTATTTAGGGAAGTCTGCTATAATCATGTCCGTGCCCTCTCTTGTCGTAGGTATAAGGTTTGCAGAAAGAGGAAAGCCATACCACTTTGATGCTTCCTCCGTGCCGCACATAAATGTCGGCGACCGGGTTATCGTTGAGACTTCGCGCGGCAGGCAATTGGGAGAGGTGGTTCAGATTGTAAAAAATGCAGTACCCTCTCCGGATGGATGGAAACCAATTGAGCGCATCGCCACCCCGCGCGATCTCGTTTTACGCCGCATTTGGGCGCAAAAAGAAGTGGAAGCCATGATCGTTTGTCGTGAACGCGCCTCGCAGCTGAGGTTGCGCGGAATTAAGGTGGTATCAGCAGAATACTCATTTGATGGGACACGCTTAACCTTCATGTTCAGCACCGAATCTGAAGACAAAGTCGATCTCAAATCCTTGCGTCACGACATGCAGAAACAATTCCAACCCTCCCAGGTCGAGATGCGTCAAATCGGCCCGCGTGACATGGCTAAAATGCTTGGTGGCATGGGAGCCTGTGGCCTGGAGACTCGTTGCTGCTCAAAATTCCTGACCGAATTCAGCCCTATTTCGATCAAGATGGCTAAAGAGCAGGGCATATCCCTCTCGCCCCAGGAAATAACTGGCATGTGCGGCCGCCTGCGTTGCTGCCTGGTCTACGAATACGAACAATATGCAGCTGCACGCAAGGAGCTCCCCAAGCGCAACAAACGGGTGGTTACACCGATGGGTGAAGGCAAGGTGGTGGATGTATCCCCCCTGCTAATGAGTGTGCGCGTCGAGCTTGTGGGTATTGGCGTGCGCGAATTCCAAAGCGAAGAAATTGAACCATGGGATGAGCTGGAGGCATTTCGACGTAAATCCCAGCAACCCTGCGAAAATTGCCCTGATCTAGAAAAACAAAGTCATGAGCGATGAGACCCTAAAAGCTCCTGACGCTTGGGATAAACCTCAAAAAATCCTGGTCATCCTGGCTCATCCGGATGACCCGGAGTTTTTCTGTGGAGCCACGTTGGCGCGCTGGGCCAGAGCTGGTCACGAAATCAATTATTTTCTGCTAACGTGCGGGGATAAAGGATTCACTGAGACAAATGTAAATGCCGACTACATCTGTGGGCTCCGCCATGCTGAACAAAAAGCTGCCGCAGCCATCATTGGCGTGAAAACGGTACGCTTTCTGGATCTGGAAGATGGCTTTGTCGTACCAAGCATAGACCTGCGCCGGGAAGTTGTCCGCGCCATCCGGCAGCTTACACCGGATATTCTGGTAACCTGTGACCCATCCCACCTGTTTGCCGGGGATTATTACATCAACCATCCTGACCATCGTTACGCCGGTCAGGTGGTACTGGATGCAGTCTTCCCGGCCGCGGGGAACCCCTTCTTTTTCCCGGAACTTATCAAAGAGGGACTACAACCACATAAGCCCAGAGAAGTATGGGTCTCTTTGACTGATACTCCAACAGTAGTGCTTGATGTGACCGATACCTGGGAAATAAAAATCCAAGCCTTGAAAGAGCACAAATCCCAGATTGGCGATCCGAAAGAATTCGAAAAGCGGATGCGGGCACGCAGATCGGAAAGAAGCACAGAAGAAAATGAATATTATGAGGAAAAATTCCGTGTGATCAGATTCCGCTGACGAAACAGGAACTATCACATAATTTTAGAAAAGGTTCCATGCGCGATTTCCTTTCTGAAGCCCGATTACTTTTTGAATCAACCCGGTCTCTCCGCCGCGATTTCCACGCTCATCCTGAACTCGGCTTTCATGAGATTCGAACTGCCGGGATCGTTGCAAAGGAGCTCAAAGCCCTTGGATTGGAAACGCGCACCGGGATTGCTGAGACCGGTGTAATAGCCATTCTCGAAGGAGTCAAACCGGGCCCGGTCATACTGTTACGTGCCGACATGGATGCCCTGCCCATCCTCGAGGAGACTGGAACATCCTATGTTTCCCAGAATCCTGGTGTGATGCATGCCTGCGGGCACGACGGTCATACCGCCATTCTTCTAACGGTGGCCAAATTGCTCAAAAAACACCGCAATCAATTGGCCGGAACAATAAAATTTGTGTTCCAGCCGGCCGAAGAAGGAATGGGGGGAGCGGAAAAGATGATAGAAGCTGGCATTCTTGAAAATCCCAAAGTGGATGTGGCACTTGGCCTGCATCTCTGGAATGAGCAACCCGTTGGTTGGTTTGGTATTCCCAATGGTCCTGCAATGGCTGGGGCTGAAATATTCAAGATCAAGTTAATCGGCAAAGGTGGGCACGCAGCCGCACCACATCTCGCCGCAGATCCCGTATTGGCTGCTGCTCAGGTAATTACTGCTTTGCAGGAGATTGTCTCCCGAAATGTTGCTCCTCTCCAAACTGCTGTGGTAAGTGTATGCACCGTCCATGGCGGCGAAACATTTAATGTAATTCCACCGTCAGTTGAAATGTCCGGGACGATCCGTACTTTCGAGCCTCAAGTTCGTGCACGGGTACTGCAGCGTTTTGAAGAGACAGTGCGTGGGATAACGGAAGCACTTGAATGTCAGGTGGATATTGATTTACAGCGTCTTGCCCCGGCAACGGTTAATCATCCAGAAATCGCCCGCGTTGTTCAACTTTCGGCCAAACATCTCTTCCCGGAAGCTGGTGTGGATCCGGCCAACTATATCACCATGGGCTCGGAGGACTTTGCATTTATCTTGGAAAAAGTACCCGGCTGTTTCTTCTTTATCGGCTCAGCGAATCACGAAAAAGGTCTGGATGCTGGGCACCACCACCCGAAATTCGACTTTGATGAAATCGCTATGCCACGCGCGGCTGCCTTGATGACAGCCTCAGCGCTCAGTTTGCTGAAGAAATCAAGTGGGTAATCTTGTGACGAATTTTCTCTGATGAAGCATGATGATGAGAATTACTTACAATGGATCTTTTCCTCTTGATCACTGGGTGGGCTTGATATATCATATTTTGGCCTCTTATTGTCAGATTCAGCATCTATTTATCAGGAGTATCAATGGTCGCCAAGAAAATTATAAATAATTTCTCCATTACCATCGCAACAGTTAACGGATCCGGCTCACAAACCGCCAATGTGACTCTGCTGCGGGCTCTCTTTAAAATGGGTATCCCTGTTTCCGGAAAGAACCTCTTTCCTTCCAATATACAAGGACAACCAACCTGGTACACCATCCGACTAAACAAGGATGGCTATACTGCCCGCTGCGACGGACCAGAAGTGGTGGTAGGCATGAATGCGGCCTCTTTTACTCATGACTTGGCATCCGTTTCACCTGGCGGAGCCTTTTTCTACTCTGACGATATCAAACAACCGATCACGCGTACTGATATTTCGGTCTACCCGATGCCTGTCAAGGTTATTTCACGTGCCGCGAATGTCTCTCCTGCGTTGCGGGAGTATATTTCCAACATGGTCTATGTTGGTGTGCTGGCACAGATTCTTGGTATTGACATGGTCAGCCTCAAGCAAGCGTTGTATTTTCACTTCAAGGGTAAGGCACAGGCAGTGGATTCCAATTTCGGAACCATTGATGCCAGTGCCAGATGGGCGGCAGAGAACCTTAAAAAGACCGATCCCTTTTTCGCACAGCCTATGGCTACCAAATCTGAGTACATCATGGCAGATGGCAATACCGCAGCCGCGTTGGGCGCTATCTACGGTGGCGTACAATTTGCAGCCTGGTACCCAATTACTCCTGCCTCCTCCTTGGCGGAATCGCTCAACATTTTCCTTCCCCAATTGCGCAAGAAGCAGGATGGAAAAGCCACTTATGCCGTCCTGCAAGCTGAAGATGAGCTTGCCGCCATCGGTATGGCCGTAGGGGCTGGCTGGGCTGGCTTGCGGGCAATGACATCCACCTCCGGCCCAGGCATTAGCTTGATGTCCGAGTACTCTGGCCTGGCCTATTTTTCAGAGGTACCGATCGTAGTCTGGGATGTTCAGCGTGTCGGTCCGAGTACCGGCCTCCCTACACGTACCGCTCAGGCCGATCTCACCAGCACATACTTTCTGGGACATGGCGATACACAATTCGTTATACTGTTACCAGGTTCGGTACAGGAGTGCTTCGAGTTTGGCTGGAAAGCCTTTGATCTTGCCGAGCGCCTTCAAACTCCCGTTTTCGTACTCAGCGACCTTGACCTGGGTATGAATCAGTGGATGACCAAGCCATTCGAATATCCCGATGTTCCAATGGACCGGGGAAAAGTTCTTTGGGAAAAGGATCTTGAAAAGCTTGCGGGCGTTTGGGCACGCTACAAGGACGTTGATGGAGATGGCATCCCCTTCCGAACCTTCCCCGGGAACCGGCACCCTGCCGCGGCTTATTTCACCCGCGGTACAGGTCACGATGAGAATGCCCGTTACACGGAAGGTGCTGAAAATTGGGAAGCGAATATGGTTCGTCTCAAACACAAATATGATACCGCCCGGACAATGGTACCCAAGCCGGCTGTTTCGAATATGAAAGGTTCTGAATTAGGCATCATCGCCTTCGGTTCCACTGAGGCTGCTGTGAGAGAAGCCCGTGATATTATGAAAAAGAAAAAGGGGTTGAAAAGCGATTTCCTTCGGCTGCGAGCTCTGCCCTGTACAAAAGAGGTATTTAATTTCATTCAGAAACATGAACGCATCTATATTGTTGAAGCCAATCGCGACAGCCAATTGCGCCAGATTTTAAGCGCGGTCATGCCTGACCAGGCGCGAAAATTTCGTCCGGCTGCACATAACGATGGACTGCCGCTGACTGCCAATTGGATTCAAGACGCTATCCTATCTCAGGAAGAGAAATAATATGACTACTCCTACTCCAACTGGTCAGACAAACAAGGCTGGCCTTACCAAGGGTGATTACCGTGGTTTTCCTAGCACACTTTGTCAAGGCTGTGGGCATAACTCAATTGCCAACCAGATAATCACAGCCTGCTATGAACTGGATATAGTGCCAGAAAATATCATGAAGTTCAGTGGAATTGGCTGTTCTTCCAAAAGCCCGACCTATTTTCTAAATCGTTCTTTTGGTTTTAATGGCCTGCACGGTCGCATGGCCTCGCTTGCAACCGGCGCTCTTTTCGCAGATAAAAATCTGCGCGCCATCGGCATATCTGGCGACGGCGACACGGCTTCCATCGGTATGGGTGGTTTCAAACATATGGTTCGCCGTAACGCTCCAATTGTTTACATCGTCGAGAATAACGGTGTCTACGGTCTTACAAAGGGGCAATTCTCTGCCACCGCCGAAGTTGGCTTGAATCTCAAACACCAGGGTACCAACCAATATATGCCCGTGGATATTTGCATGGAAGCCCTGGCTTCGAAAGCAACCTTCGTAGCACGGTCCTTTGCGGGCGACGCGAAACAAGTGAAAGAGCTCATCAAAGCCGCACTAAGCCACAGCGGTATTGCAGTACTTGATATTATCAGTCCATGTGTCACCTTTAATAACCAGGATAACGCCTTCCATTCTTATACTTGGGGCAAGGATCATGAAGCACCGCTGCATGAAATATCCTTTGTTCCAGCCTTGGAAGAGATTGAACTGGTGGGTGAGTTTGAGCAGGGCAGCGTGCGGGAAGTCACCATGCATGATGGCTCGACAATTATTCTAAAAAAGCTTGATAAGGATTATGACCCGAACGACCGGGCTAATGCATTCCAGACGCTCGAAAACGCCCAAATGAACAATTGGTTATTGACTGGCTTGATCTATATTGACACCACCCGGCCTACCTTGACTGATATTTACAACCTAGTGGACACTCCGCTCAATCGATTGACTGAACCAGATCTGCGACCTGCACCGGAAACAATGGATAAAATCAACGCGAGGATGTTTTAGACCGCCAAGTTATTCATTACCTTGTGATTCATCACGCTGCCAAATGGCTTGCAGACTTCTCTGCACTCGAAAGAAGTAAACTGTAAGGCTTGGCAGATACATAAGATTGTTACAAATGGAAATCAATCTGGATTTACTAATCCCTGATAGGGAGCTGAAGTTCACATTCCTCCATGCCTCCGGCCCTGGTGGGCAAAATGTTAATAAACTAGAGTCAGCTGTTCAATTGCGGTTCAACGTGGTTGACTCCCCTTCTCTACCCTCGGCTGTGAAAGAACGATTAATGAAATTGGCTGGTTCTAAAATGACTCAAGCCGGGGAATTAATCATCGAAGCCAGACGTTATCGCTCACAGGATAAAAACCGCTTGGAGGCAAAACAGAGGTTGTGGAAGCTCATTCAAAAATCACTCATGGCGCCAAAAAAGCGGCACGCCACCCAACCAGGTCCCGCTGCACAATTACATCGTTTGGACGCTAAAAAACGTCATGGGAGGATCAAGCGCGGCCGGCAAGTCCCACCTCTCAATGATGAGTAATGGATCGCGAAGAACAAGGATCCCGGCGCTCTATCCTGTGTTTTTTATTTCCCGTAGTCCAGTTCTGCAATTATTTCCGGGATGGCTTCTAGTACGTCCCCTGCCATGACTGCAGCAGTGCTTCCCAGGACTTCACTGGCCGATATGCCTGCTTGCGCGTGTATCCAAGCCCCTGCACGTGCCGCATCATACGCATTCACGCCTTGGGCTCGCAGGCCGGTAATCAGTCCTGCGAGTACATCGCCAGTACCGGCTCGCGCCAGGGCAGGGCTCGCCACTGGAATGGTGGTTGTGTGTCCATCCGGTTCGGCGATAATGGTAAATGCACCTTTCAGCACGACTACGTGTCCCCATTCCTGGGAAAATTTGCGTGCCACAACCATGCGATCTTTCTGGATTTCGTCAATTGCCAGGCCGGTCAACGCAGACATCTCCCCCGGGTGAGGCGTTAGAATAGCTGGGGCAGGGAGTAATTTCGGCCAACCCGGGAGCTTCGCCAGTAGCTTTAGTCCGTCAGCATCAAAAATCAATGGAGGCAGGGAAACAGGCGCCAGATTTGGCTTTGGCCCCCCACCTTGGACAAATCCCATCCGTCCGTGAGCAGGCTTTTCCGATGCAACATTGAGCATATTCGTAATAAATTCCTTGGTAGTGTCTTCCAGTCCAAGACCGGGGCCAATCAAGAGTGCAGTTGCGCGTTCGAGATTCTTCATCAACACGTCCGCTGCTCCCGAAGCAATAACACCCATCTCGTGCGGCAGGAGCACCCAGGTCGCCTCGGGAAACTGGCCTGCCAGCGTCCCGTGCAAAGAGGCAGGGATGGCCAGCGTCACCAACCCGGCACCGCTGCGGTAGGCAGCCTTGCCGGCCAGCAACGCCGCCCCGGTGTAATTAACGGACCCGGCCGCAATAAACGCCGTGCCAAAAGTTCCTTTATGAGCATCCGTAGGGCGAAGGGGTAAAAGTGACATGGCCATTCCTTCATCCGCCACTTCATTTCGAACCGCCTGCCAGGCTTGTAGATCATCCAGCCGACCGATGTCAACAACACGCAGCTCGCCAATCAGATCATACGCAGGCAATTTCAACAAACCTTGTTTAACTGCTGCCATCGTGACGGTCGCATCGGCGGGAATTGTCTGCGGGGCAGCTTGTCCGGAATCAGAATCCACTCCAGATGGGCAATCTACCGCAATAATGTAAGGAGGCCATTCCATCTCGGCGACAATTCCCTGAACGGCTGCAAGGGCCGATCCAATCTCATCCTTTAAAGGCAGCTTGAAGCCAGTTCCGAGAACGCCATCCAGGACGACATCGGCGCTTTCAAGAAAAGCCTGCAATTGTTGGAAATTTTCATCCTTCTCGGCCTGGTAGACTTCCCCCTCAGCGTCCTCCAACCGTTTGATCAAGGAATCGCCAGTCACTTTGCGATGAATGAGATAAGCACGCGCTGTCCAGCCCTTCTCAGCCAGGCGCGCCAGAGCGACAAGGGTATCCCCTCCGTTATTGCCCGGGCCAACCAGACCAAGAACCTGAATTTCCTCTTCATCCTCCTGGGCATAGGCAAGCCGCAATACTTCACGGGATAGATTGTATCCGGCATTTTCCATCATTTTTTCATAGGTCAGACCGCTGCCGTCAGCTTCTTGCTCAATCTGATGCATTTGGGGAACAGTCACCAGCTTCATATTTTCTCCAATTCATACTTATTCGATTCGTTTTATACGAAAGGTAAACAGGGAGCATTATAACTTTATTCAGCAAGCATGCCCAAGAATCCATTAAATCAATTAATAAAACAATTACAAACAGGTAGTCAATTACTCTTGCAATTATTCGAATGTTCGTCTATGCTTAACCTATAAAGGAGGCAGGTACCAAAACCTGAACTCCATCTCATAAACGGCCATATCAAGTCCAAAGGAGAGAAGAAATGAAGAAATTGGTATTTGCACTAAGTGTTTTAATGCTCGCCATTCTGGTCCTGACTGCCTGTGGCGCAAAAACCACAACAACTGGGGCTGGGACTGGCACAGCGGGAATGCCCGACCTGAAGGGTAAAACCATTACTGTAGCTGTGGAAAATGCCTATCCACCTTTCAACAGTATCGACGAGGCAACTGGTAAAGGGGTTGGGTGGGACTACGATACTACAATAGAAATCTGTAAACGCCTGAACTGTGTTCCAGAATTCAAGCAGGCTGCCTGGGATGGAATCTTCCCCGCCATGCAAGCCGGCGAATATGACATGCTCGCCGATGGCGTAACCTTTAAGATAGGCCGCGCCTGGGCCGTTGATTTCTCCATCCCCTATACCGTGGTTGCTCAACAACTGGTAGTTAACACCAACGACACTCACTCCCTTGATGATTTCGTAGCCGATGTCAACCTCAAAATCGGTGTGCAAATTGGAACGACGAATTATATCGCAGCGACAGAATTCTTCCCCGGCAAGCAGATCCAGACCTATTCGGATTTTGGAGCAGCCGTCCTGGCGCTGTTGGCTGGTGATATTGACGGCGTGGTCCTGGATGACACCGCGGCATTTGGTTTTATGCAGGCTAATCTGGGTAAACTAAAGGTAGCGGGCGTTATTAAGACCGGCGACCTGTTATCCTTTGTCTTTCCACCCAATAGCGACCTGGTAGGTCCAGTGAATGCTGCACTTCGTGCAATGCACGACGATGGCACACTGGCTCACCTGAATAGTACATGGAATCTGGCTAGTCCTGGCGCAACAGAACTCGAGTAACTTAGTCAATGGCCGTTCCTGATAATTGCAGGATGGGGAGAATTCCCCATCCTGCTAATTCAAATTGCTATGTTGGATATTTCACGGAGGCCGCATATGGTAATTGCCGACCAACGTAAACGTCAACGTCCTGGAATAATCCCCGGCGGAATAAATGTTTCCAAATGGCCTTGGTGGGCAATTGCATTGGCTTTGGCTGGTGTATTTCTTGTTTTTTTAGTTCTTGGTTCAAGTAATTACCAAAATACCTTCCTTTACCTGACACAGGGTATAATCACAACCTTGCGGATCACGCTTTTCTCATTTTTATTGGCAACGTTTCTCGGCCTGCCAACCGGGCTGGCGCGTATCTCGAAGAACGCAATTTTTCGTAATTTATCAACTCTGTACGTAGAGGTTGTGCGCGGTATACCCCTCTTGGTTCTTATAATTTATATCGCTTATGCTTTATTTCCACTCTTTGTAAGTCTCATTAATGGCCTGGGAAATTGGGGACAGGTTATCCTTCCAGCTAGTGGATTTTTTCAATCACTGTCTTCATTTACCATACGTAATGTAACACAAGAAGGACGTGCGATAATTGCACTTGGCTTGGGGTATGGCGCCTTTGAAGCGGAAGTTTTTCGCGCCGGTATCCAGTCCATCGGCAAAGGGCAGACAGAAGCAGCCAAGTCGTTGGGCATGAATTATTTCCAGACCATGCGTTTTATCATCCTTCCGCAAGCCATCCGCCGTGTCCTACCTCCACTGGGTAATGATTTCATAGCCTGCCTGAAAGACTCTTCTCTGGTCAGTGTAGTTGCAGTCAATGAATTGACTCAAATGGGCCGTCTGCGTACCGCCTCTACTTTCCGTGCCATGGAAACCTACAACATGGTCGCTTTCCTTTATCTCTCCATGACCCTCCTGCTTTCACTACTCGTTCGCTGGCTCGAACATCGGATGAAGATCGAGGAATAAAATTAGGAAACCGGAAAAAGGCG
>Ga0209253_10000410_pt1 | contig 36615 bp, 29 predicted proteins | sample FrelakmetBRP12BR_FD_187145 | JGI IMG/M metagenome (GOLD analysis project Ga0209253, IMG submission 187145) | Freshwater lake sediment microbial communities from the University of Notre Dame, USA, for methane emissions studies - BRP12 BR (SPAdes)... | ecosystem: Environmental > Aquatic >... | reverse complement strand
TGCCTCTTGCCAGGACAACATTGCATCATAACCAAGCTTTGCCCAAGTATCCACAATTTCCTGAGCCTGCTGCGGATCTTTACTTCTGTACCTAAGCTCCCAAAGCTCCTGCTTTCGCTCAATACTGCTGTTATCGATCAGGTCGTTTGGAGATATTGTGATACCCATTTCTTTCATCTTACCGATTACCATATCTTGTACTTCTCGTGAAAGCAATGCATCCTGTGTGATGTTTACTGCCAAATCTTCATTATATTGAATAAAATCTTCGCGTACATCCTGGAAAGGAAAGCGATTTAAATCTATAGTGACGATATAGGAAGCAGTCGCTTCATATTCAGGTGGTTGAAGCCGATGGAAAATAAACCCAAAAATTCCCCCAAGGAAAGTGGCAAGCGCTACCAACCACCATAGATCGATCACTTTATTGAAATATTCATATGGAGAAAATTCATCTGAAATCATCTGTAATTATTTTCCAGTAACAATCCTAGTCACTTTTTTTGATATTCCAATAGATTCTAACACAAGCCATTTGACAAAGAAAAAGACCGGATGTGCGACATCCGGTCTCTTTTACTAATCAAAGCGGATCTTATGGACGGGTCAGGGTAGTGACATCCCCACCAATATCTTTGAGGCTGTCATATAGGACTTCCAGGATATATTTGCCGTTGTGGGCAAAGGCACCTGGATCCTTCTGGACCCATTGGTAGTTATATGCAGCCTTGAGCAAACGAGGCGTCCAGGTTGCGTAGCCATTTTCTCTGGTCGCTTCTTCGGGATCTGCGACACCATTGGCATTCCCATCGATTAAGAAATATGGGTAATTAATTGGATCGTAAACGACAGGTGTACCAAGTGTGTCGGCTGTATATGTCTGGATGGCAACATAGAGCAGTTCGGTAACGGTAGCTACTTCACCCGACATGCCTTCAGTGGTATCTCCATCACCGTCATAGTCGACTTCTTCCTTGCGGATAGCTTCTGGCTCAGTGTCACCGTGGCAGGATGTGCAGAACTCTGTTTTGATACCTAATTCGTGAGTATCGTGGCAGGAGACACAAGTCGCACTGAACTCAGTCACATGCGGATGAGGACCGAGGTAGGTTTGACCTGCGTATTCATAAGCACCCTTGGCATCTGTTCCAAACAAGGTCGCTCCAGCAGCAAAGTAATGCGGGTTGCGGAAAGTTAATCCTTCAACCACCGTATCCGCTTCTGCATCGCCAATGGCTTTATCAACACTAACGGTGGATTGGCGACCCTGGTGGCAAGTGATACACAGGTTGGCTGGAGCACCCTCACCAAAAGTGAGGACTGCCCCGCTCGGGAATTTAGCACCATCGACAGCATAAGTGGCTGGGAATTGGGTCACATCATGGCAGGTGTGGCATTCAAAGCCCTGGGAGATGGGCTGTGCAATGGTCACTCCCGTGACACCATCGCTAGAAGCAGCAGCTTCCTTTACAAAAAGTGGCAAGCCTTCAGCAGAGTGACACCTCGAGCAGGTGGCGGGTACTTCACCTTCAGCGTCCCAATCGCGGAAAGCCATCTCTGAGCCAGCAAAGTGACCAGCGTCCATGCGGTGTAAGGCACTCATATCAACTGGGGTGCTGAGTTGAGTGTTCAAGTCAGCGATTGAGTCGTAGACCAGCTGGATGATGTACTTGGCATTATGAGCAAAGGCACCTGGATCCTTGACAGAGAGCTGGTAGTTATAAGCAGCCTTCAACAGGCGTCCAGTCCAGGAGGCATAGGCAGCGGTCTCAGAACTTGACTCTTCAGGATCGACAACGCCATTATCATTGGAGTCATTGAAGAAGTATGGATATGTGGCGGGATCATAGGCGATGGGTGCGCCAGCGACCTGCTTGGCATATGCCTGGATGCCGGTCAACAGGAATCCTTGCAGACCGGAAATTTCAGCCGAGATACCTTCGGTAACATCACCATTGCCATTATAGTCTTCCAGGGAACCATTCATGCGAATGTTGGCGAGGTCTTCCTTGGAAGCTACTTCAGTATGGCACTCCTGGCATTTCTCGATACGCAATTCCAGGGTGTGCTGGTCATGGCAGCCAACACAGGTATCACGATCATCTACATGCTGGAATTTCCCATCATAGGTGTTGCCAGCATATTGATACCCACCAGCGACTTCACTACCATAAAGTGTTGCGGCGGCTGCAAAGTAGTGTATGTTGGTGAAACGCAGCTCAGTGCTGACAGTATCCAGGGTGTCGGTTAAGACATTGGTAGCGATGGCAGCATCGATACTAGAGCCTGAGGCACGTCCCTGGTGGCAGACCATACAGCGAGCTTCTGGACCAAGTCCGGAGACAACCGCACCAGAGGGGAAGGTGACTTCGGAAAGTGCCACAGCGCTGTCATTATGGCATGCATCACAGGTGATGCCATTGCTAACCGGTTGGGCAGCATCCACGACACCCGCAGCAGAGCCATCAGCGCCTAAGTAATCCATATAGCCGGTGGGGGTGTGGCATTGAGCACAAGTAGTAGGTACTTCCTGCGGATCGTCCTCGTCCCAGTGGCGGAATGCTTCGGCTGTATCATCGGAATGAGGGGAGTTAGCCCACTCTTCTTCATAGGGTACTGTCTCAACCACCGGGGTTGGGCAGGCTGGAGCCTCAGGGCAGGCAGGTGCTTCTGGGCATGCTGGCGTTTCTGGGCAGGCTGCACACTCAGGGCAAGGGGTAGCTGATGATGAACAGGCTGCCACAGCTAGAGCCAAGCCAATTAGCAATAAACCGATAAACAGATATTTCTTGTAATTCATAGATTTCTCCTCATGAGAATATAGAAAAAGCTACAGCATAGAAAATTTGAAGTAAAAATATTTCGGATATGGCTCCTCCTTTTATTGGTTATTCTGTAGGCGATTTCGTACGGGCATTAACGTAAACATTCCTACAATAATTGAATACACCATTAACCATAGGCTAAACATCCTATATAATTCTACCATAAAATTAGGGTTAAATGAGTAGTTTGTATGAAAAATAACAAACAGATATATATATTAATAATACAAGCTATTGGTCGATATTTAAAAAGACACCTTGCACTCAGGTTGGATAAGAATCTCCCTTGTGCAAGGTGCGATATAAGAATCGCTGGAGAGTTAATTCAGTTTCTGAGTCTCCTCTTCTTTATTTGCATTTTGGGCAAATAAATAGATGGTTAAAATCACGATCATACCAATAACCATTCCTGCAACCTCGGGCCAACGGGCTGAGAATTCAAGGATAAGACCACGTCCACCCACTGAGATTTTTTGACCGAAATCACTGATTATCTTGATAATTTGGGTCATATGTGCCGTGAGGTAAGCCGTACTAATTAGTGCCAAGACGACAAAGGGGATGGCGATGATTATCGTCCAAAAACTTGCAAAGAATTGTACTTTACGCATTTTACCCTCCAAAAAGTAACCCATGATATGTTTTCACCTATATCATAAAAAAAATACCCCTTTCGGTCAATAGGGGAACCAGGTTATTTTTTATAGGGAAACAAGACTATACTCAGGCGGAAATAAGCCCCTTGCGTATGGCGTATTTGACCAATTCGCTGCGTGAGTGCAATTCTAACTTTCGCATCAAGTTTTCGCGGTGACGGGCGACAGTATGCTTGCTTATTTGTAGTGCTTCGCCAATTTCATCATTACTTAATCCTTCAGCCAGAAGCCCCAGTACTTCTTGCTCACGTGTGGTTAGCCCATCCAAAGATACATTTTCATTTTCTTGTAAAGGCCGGCTGAGATAATCCGCAACCAAGGCTTTTGCTAAGGAGGGATAAATATAGATTTCACCCACAGAGGCAGCTCGAATGGATGTGATTAGGTCCTCAGGGGCAGCACGTTTTGGGACATACCCGGAGGCTCCAGCCTGCAGCATTTCAAAAAAGTATTGCTCATCTTCGTGGATCGTAAGTGCGACCACCGATATATCTGGAAATATTTCTTTGATCCTTTTTGTTGCTTCAATACCCGAGATATCCGGAAGCGTAATATCCATCACAATTACATCCGGTGAGAGTTCTCTGGCTTTCTCCAATGCCTGAAGACCACTTTCTGCTTCTCCAATAATTTTCATATCTGGCTGGCCTTCTAAAAGCATACGCAAACCGGTTCGAACAACTTGATGATCGTCAACGAGTAAAAGTTTTATATCAGCCATCTTTAGCCTCTCCAATAATGGGTACATTCACCTCAATTAAGGTGCCTTTTCCTGGATGCGATAGTATGTTACACGTACCACCAACCAAAGAAGCCCGTTCTACCATACCCAACAGTCCCCAAGCTGTTGGTTTTCCAGGTTTCTTTTTTAAAATTTCATTGGTATTGAAACCCTGACCGTTATCCTCGACGCGGAGATAAATATTATCTGGTGAATAGTCGAGCTGAAGGTCAATCTTTGTGGCATTCGCATGGCGAATAACATTCGTAATAGCTTCTTGGGCGATCCTGAAAACGACAGCCCGAACATCGGAAGATAAAGTAGGCTTGCTTCCGTGGTTAATGAGGTTGATCGGTATCCCAGTTCTAGCAGTGATATCGTTAACATACCAACGTAGCGCTGCGAGCAGGCCTAAATCATCCAGCTGGGGTGGGTGTAAACCAGAAACCATCCGTTGAAGCTGTTCTATCCCATCCTCAGCAAGTTTTTCTAGCTGGTTCGCCTGCTCAATTGCCCGATTGCGATTGGTTGTAATCATCTCAGACATGCCACGCAAACCCATTCCTAGCGCGGTAAGTGTCTGACCGGTTTCATCGTGCAATTCACGGGCGATGCGCTGCCTTTCAGTCTCTTGTGCGATTACAGTTCGATGAAGCAATTCTGCTTTTAAAGAATCCAGGCGCTGCTGTTCTGCCAGTTGAGTGTCACGTAGTTCTTGAATCCGTTGGTTACTTTCAACCTCAAATGCACGCAGTGAACGAATAATGAATACAGAGGCTATCATTGCCAAAAGTGCACGAAATACTTGGACCGGCATACTGAACCAACGAAGGAATACTTCCGAGTTTATATATTCCGATGGGAAAATAATACTCGGCGAGGCGAATAATTGTCCAATCACGCCGTACAGTCCGAAAGCGATCGCAGCAAATAATACATCGCGACCGATACTTGGCATTCCTATCTGGATGAATCGGCGCCTTTGAAGTATGAGACCCCAGGATGTAAGTATTGCCCCAGGGATCGCCAGTGCATAGCGGGTGTAGACATCGGCTGCGATTGCACGCATTTGACTATTGGATTGATTAAGTAGGACTCCAATCAACCCTATCACCCAAATTGCAGTGATTGTGGAGAGCATTAGGATGTATAGCTTGCGTTTTTCTACTCCAGTAATTAAACGTGCACCAAAGGCTATTAAAAATAAAAATGAAGAAGCCAATGCAATTAATCGGACAGGTAATACCCATGGAGGATTGCTGGTTCCATAAATCTGCGTATTGATAATGAGAAACATCTCAAACCATTCGTGAGATCCGTGGATCAGCCCGAAACCAATTAATGGGCGAAGGGCGCGTGAAAAATCGAGTTTTGAGGAATGTCCAACTTCAAGCAGTACTGCCAGCCCCATAACAAAGAAGGACAGACCGTAAAAAAAGTAGACAATGATGATATTGCGGGTAAAAAACTCAGCCATCCATACTATTTCTCAGGTGCGCCTGCATTAATCCAATCAATCACGAGTGTTAATTCTTCAGGTGTAAATTGGCTGAAATGGGGTGTTTCACCGGATTGCTTTTGAACTAATATGCTCCCATCTGCGTCACCGGGTATGATCACTGGGCCATTTGTGCTTCCCAGCATTGCACCCTGATAGGTAGTTAAATTCAATCCCAGGATACCATCCTCACCATGGCAGGATCCGCAGCGAGATTGAAATAATGGGCCAATGGTCGCATCATAGGTCAATGCACCCGTCAAATCCAATGATGGCGCGGTTGGTATGGGTGGAAGTGTTTGTAAAATTGTTTCACGCAAAGCAGGGGCATCAAAACCAGCATACTCCCAGGCAATTCCATGGCAAGCGCTGTTCGAACAGAAGGAAGAATTATCTGTACCGCCAGGATTGCTTGTGGTATGGCATTCACTACATGTTTGATCGAGTACTTGATTGTGCATGGCAATCCAATTGGCATTTTGGTGGCTTTGGGGTTCAGGACCGCGTGGTATTTCAACATTAGCAACAAATTCAGATGGACCTGTCACTACCGGAATGGTATGGCAAAGATTGCATTCCAACCGAATGGCTTGTTGGTCCGCATCCATATGCTTCCCATCATGGCAGCGGAAACATCCAGGGGAATACATATGTCCAAGGTTGTTAGGGTGGGTGTTCCAGTCAGATTTTTGGTCTAGATTTACTGAAGACGTAAATATTTCCTGGATATATGTGATGGCGGATTGAATGCTATCAGGGTTTGTTGCATAAAACTCCGGATAATATGTCTGGTAATAATTATTTAAGCCCGCAATACCGTTGATACCGGCCTCTTGGGAAGTGTAAGGTACGCTAAGAACTTCTATGCCTTTCGTACGGATATCAGGGATAGTTTTATCAATAAAGCCACGAGCCATGGCTGCATCTATTTGGTCTGCAGGCATTGGAATATCGTGAGTAACCCGATTATGGCAGGTCATACAATCCATTGTTTTTAAATCAGAATCAGTAAGACTTGCTGGATTAAAATTGGATGCAATGTCAGTATATTCTGTATATGTCCCATCATCGTTCAGGACGCGGATATAAGGGATATTTTGTTGTAATTGATCGGCGGCATAATACTGAACTGGATTTTCAACGTGCCAATGGATGCCCTTACCGAGACCCTGGCGTGTAGTTCCACCACCCGTTTTTAAACTGAGAAAGACACTGTAAGGAGTATTGTCCTTATCACTAACAAAGCGCTTATCCTCGCGCAAGGTATCATCGGAAAATTTATCGGGATTGTGGCATTTTTCGCAGGTTTCTCGCGCCGGACGCATTTTGTTGGCATAAATCGGATATTCATAGTTATGAAAAATGGTTGCTGTGACATGGCGGAGATCGCCTGCCTTACGGGTAATCTGGGTGGCAATGAATCCGCGGCCAATGTGACATTCAACACAGTCGACACGTGCATGAGGTGATGCAAGATAGGATTTATACTGAGGTGGCATGGTATGGCATGATGTACCACAGAATTCCGGGCTGTTGGTGTATTGCCAGCCGTAAGCAGCACCGATAAGGACGACCAGGGTCAATATTCCCAGTACGGCATAAGGCAACACGCGAGCCCACATTTTAGTCCCAGCGGGTGGAAAAAAGAAATTATGCAGCGTTTTTCCGATGCGTCGGAAGAATATTTTCATATGTTTAACTCCATTATTTCTCTGGGGCACCTGCGACAATCCAGGCAATAACCTGATCCAACTCATCAAGGGTGAGTTGTCCTGGGTGGTTCCCGGTAGATTGCTTTACGACAAGGGTACTTTTATCAGGATCACCAGGGATAATGGCTGGGCCTGAAACGCCACCGTTGAGTGCATCCTGATATGTAGAAAGACTCAACCCACCCACACTGGTCACTCCATGACAGGTGCTGCAGCGATTCCTGAATAAGCCAGAAAAATAACCATCCCAGGTCATGGCGCTCACTTCGGCTCCTGGAGCTAAGGTTGGTGGAGGTGTGGGTGAGGGTCTTGGTGTAGGTGTTACAGGAACATAAACCTGTGCAGTTTCACCCTGGGGAATCGTGGTTATGGCAGTCATTTCATAATTAGCAAATTTATAAATTCCAAACCCAAAGGCCAGTGAAAAAATTACAGCCACAGGGAAAAATACTTTTTGGCGGCGTCGAAGAACCTTTACTGGTGGTCGCTTGTACACTCCCCCCGCTTCAATCTGGGCAAGCTCAGCAGGATGTTCATGCATCATCTCTGTGCGCGATAGCTTACCGGTAAACATACTCTTGTTGAAATGTTTTATATGTACATGGTAGAAATGCCAAATAATAATTGCCAGGACTGCCAGGACTGCTTCAGCACCATGGGCAGCTTTTGCAGCAGGAATGACTGACCCCGGTAATAACTGGGTTGTGGAAAGTGGATTCCACATCATGAAGCCTGTCAATCCCATTATTATGGTTCCCCACACGACTGCTAAATATTCGGCTTTTTCAGCATAATTATAACGACCATAATAGGAACGATGCTTTCGAATTCCAAGGAAATATAATACATCCTGATAGACATGCAGCAGATCCTCGAGAAGTGGCAGCATTGTCCATCGTACACGCAATACGAAAATCTTATAAGTGAGAATAATGACGTGATAACCACTCACTATCATCATCAAGATCGCGCTGTAATGATGGATGATACGTACCCTTTCGATTCCACCTAAGGCATATATGAAGTAGTCACTTATCGGATATGCTGAATATTTTTGGATCAAACCAGTAAAACCAAGGATAGAAAAAGATAACAGGAAGAGAATATGCTCCACGCGTTGCGAAATATCAAATCGCGGGTAGGTAATCTTGTCATCCGAGTGAGTGGTTTTTGGTGCAGTTTCCATGTAAGTATCAGTCATTTTTTACCTCCTCGTTACTTTGGTCAGGTTGAGGAGGAATAACGGAAGTTTCATTGGGGGTTGGGGATTGAGAATCAGAAATTGGCGGTCGAGATGATCGCTTGCCCTTATGTGCTTTCACATAAACTGTGTGACCAACATCCAATCCAACCAGGGCAAGCATCCCACCTAAAACGATGGGGATAAAAAATTTGTAGAATAAATTTACATAATAAACCAAGGCGTAATTATTGGCGGAAGGAATGTAATGCGACATCCAGGCACCCGGAAAGTTTGCTGTAGCGTCTGGGTGGCATTCCTGGCAGCGTACAAGAAGATTTTCCTGCATCTCGATACCGCTGTGTGGGTCATCGACGCGGGAGATATCATGGACTCCATGACAGTCGTAACAGACAGGCTTGTTGGTCGGGGCATCGGGGGATTGTTTCTCGAAGAGATTTACAGTCGTGCCGTGGAAATCAGATACATAAGTATTAAGCACTTCTGTTGAAATCCCGTATTTGTCCATTAATTCCGGGTCGGTGTGGCATTTGGAACACATCTCAGGTGAATTCACCCGAAATGCATTGGTGGTTGGATTTCCAATATTATGAACTCCATGACAATCGATGCAAGTTGGGACATCGGTGTTTGCTTCGTCGATTAAAGCAGCACCATGCACGCTGGTTTCGTACTTTTGGTAAATTTCAAAATGACACTTGGAACATGTGGCTGGAATTTCCAACTTTGCTTCAGGTAAAAGAGTATTCGTCTCAGGATCGGTCCATTGTCTCGTAGTATGGGCTCCGTGACAGTCTGTACATACAGCAGCTTCGCGCATACCTTTCGCTTGTGCATCAGCGTGAACGCTATCCATGGTTAGATTGAACTCACCGGAGTGGCAGCGGATGCAGACATCATTGAGTTGGAGAGTGACATCGCGCAAGTCTGTGGCAGTGAATTCCGGATGAGGGTAATTTCCCAAGTCGGTATGGCATTGAACACAGGCATAACCACCTTTTCCGTGAACCGAGCCAGCGTAATGTTCCGGATTGATGGATAAATCCAGAATATCCCCATTCGACAGGGTCATGGTAAGCCCGGGTTCTCCATGGCAACCCAGGCAGACATCGTTACTAACGATTGGGGATGCAGAAGATGAACCAGACGGAGCTTGAAGTGTGTGATCGTTGTTTAAATAATCCGGTGCAGCCTGGACGCCATATACGGAAATTAATAGCAGCAGGCTGGATACGAAAAATGTAAAGCCCAAATATAAGATTACTTGCTTAGCAAATCGCCTCATGAATGAATATCTCCTGAATCCTGATCGGTACGAGGCTTTCGAACCAACTGGTCATATTCAAGGGAGTGGTATGTCCGCATATCCTCTTCGTTAAGCCAGCCGGAAAAGATACTCAGATTTAGGCGTTCAAGATGAACATGGTAGAAATGCCAGATCACGATGAAAATGGCTGTTGCAATTGCTTCAGTACTGTGCGCCATCATCGCAGCAGGAATGACACCCCCAGGAAGAACGCGAGTGATGGTTTCGGGAAACCACATGATATATCCAGAGATGATCAATATCCCGATTGAAAAAAATAGGAACCAATAGGTTACCTTTTGCTCAAAATTATATTTACCAAATGCAGGTTTCTGTTTTTTGATATATATAAGGTACAGAAGCATATTCCATGCATCTTTAGTATCTTGAAGGGTTGGAAGCATGTCACCGGGTAATTTCCGTTTGGCAATCAGATAGCATGCTTTTCCCAGGTGATATAAAACTAATGCGGTCAGAACCAGTGCAGTAACATGATGAATTTGCTGGATCAGGGCTAACCGTTCGGGCGATGAAATAATTACCTGACCCCAAGCTGACGATGCATATTTCTGCGGTAATCCTGTAAACAATAAGATTGCAACACACACAAGCAATAAGGCATGTTCCCAGCGTTGACTGAGGCTGAAGCGTGGGAAAGTTCGTAAGAGCTTTACACGATTTGTCAATGAGGAAGGGGTTGGTTTTGATTTACTCATCTTAGACTCCTCCTCGCCCGACCTACAATCAACCTGATAATTTGCAGAGCAACATAAATTCCACATATCCAAAGGATCAATGGGGTAAAGATTGAGTAGAACCAATCCACATAATACAAGAAAGGCGTGCGTTCCAGGCTTACCTCATAATGTCCTGTCCAGGCACCCGTCCAGTTCTGACTTACCCCAGGGTGGCACTTCTGGCAAGTTGCTAATAGATTATCGGGATTAACCGATGAGTTTGGATCATCGGGATTTAAAATATCATGAATACCATGACAGTCTGTACAAACTGCTGAATTATGTTGGATTGTTGGCCAACGAGCATCATATACTGAAACATCCACTCCGTGCCAGGAGAGGCTGTAGAGGTCATATACATCTGCAGATAATCCATATTTATTCATCATCTCTTGGTCAGCATGACAGCTGGCACATAAATCCGGTTCGTCCACACGAAATTGCTGGGTACGCGGATCTTGAATGTTATGCACACCATGGCAGGTCGTGCACACGGGTACATCAGGATTAGATTCTTGAACCAAAGCATTTCCGTGAATACTTGATTGATATATAGTGTATTCCTCGGTATGGCAGTTTCCGCATGTCGAAGGAATTAACGTGCGTGGTTGGTCTGGTGGGTGAACATAATGAGAACCATGGCAATCTGTACATATGGGAGCATCAATATTGCCGGCTTCAGCCACCTGGGCATGCATGCTATCCAGGGTTTTTGTGTAATTATCGGGGTGACACTTCTGGCAAGCTGTATAGTACGAGCGGGATAACTCACGAATGCTCTGGTATTCAATTGTTGGATGAGGGTAGGTGGTAATATTGGTATGACACGCTTCACACTCGATCCCATTTGGACTATGAACAGATCCTTTTAATCCCTCCTGAGAAATATAAAGCGATAAGGTTTCACCGCTTGGAAGAGTGATTGCTAAATCGGGATCTGAGTGACAGCTTAAGCAATATTGCTCTGTTTCCTGGGCAAATTCTTTTGCACTGGTGGGTGTAAACCATAGTAAACTTGCCAGGATCAGGATTCCAACGACCAGGAACACACCCGGCATTATATTGACGTGTTGTAGCTTAAACATTTGCCGGTCCTCCTTAATATCCATTATCTTCGGAGTTTTCATAGTCAGCTGGGGGAGGAGCAGGTTTGGCAATAACCCCAAATCGACGAAGAAGATAGGAAATCCCAAATAGCAGAAACAGCGGAATCAGGCAACGCCCGAAACATAGAGCGGCAACATAGACTGGATTAGCCGATGGATCACCCATTTTCAAATCCTCCACGTGCATTACAAATCCTTGCAATCCCACCCAGGCAAGCATGGTTGATTATATGCAGGGAGATGAGGTTTTCATAAAAGAAATTTTTCACTATTAAGTATAACCTATCACTGACACTTACTATCAGGAATGCTCTTCTTTTGAGAATAAAGGTAAATATCGAATACCCAGGGTGAGCATCGCTAGGCCATAGCCAATAATGCCAATCGCAATTCCCCATTCAGGCAATCCAGGGAAATATTTTCCTGGCTCAAGCTGGTAGAGTGTACCTGGTGAATAGCTAAGGGGTACGAATAAACCACCTACAGTGACATTCCACCGATTGATGACGATTCCCGTCACGGAGAATAATGCCCCCATAACCAGATACCCCGGATTGTGGTTAAAACGCGGGCTCAAGAAAAGGATTGCAGGAAGTATGATACCTATAAAAATTTCAAACACCCAAAATGAAAAATTGTAGGGAGTTTGTTGTCTAAGTAAGTTAAATGCTTCGCTAACCGATGGTGTGCGTCCATAATAGGTGACCGCAGCAAGATCCCAGAAGCGGATATAGCCGTAAACTAAGAGGGCAAATCCACTGAAACGAGCGATTGAACGTAGAACATCATCTGGCACACTCTTCTTGCCAGTTACCCATTCAGCGATATATGCAATCGCCATGGTCAGTGCTGGACCAACTGCAATCGCTGAAAGGATAAACATGATCGGCATGCTGGGTTTGAACCATATCGGGCGAGATTTTACGATTCCATAAGTGGCACCCAGGGAAGACTGATGTAGCAATGAAATCCCTAAGCCGAGCAAGGCAAGAAATGGAGCAAGGTGATGCAGATATTTTGCGATTTTCCTGACCCAGGAGTAGCGGTCGAAAAATTTCGCTTCAGCAATTACTGGGGCAAATTCCACCAGCATAATGGTCAGATAAATGGTGATACACCAGGTAATTTCCCATAGGACTGAATGGATGTTCCAATATACCCATGGATGCCAGAATCGATCCGGACGTCCGATATCCATAACCAAGGTTAATAGTGCTATAGAATATCCAATGAAACCGACGAAAACTGCAAACCTGACAATCGGTTGAAATCGCTTTAATCCAAAAAGATAGACAACTGCAGAAAGCGTAAAAGCACCTGCCCCTAATGCGATCGCTGAAAGATCTATGGTGATCCACAACCCCCATGGAACGGAATCAGTCATGTTGGTAATATATAAACCGTTCCAAAAAACTGCTACAGCTGAAATTACCCCGATCCCAATGCAGATCGTAATCAATCCAATCCAGGCTATGGTAGCCGGATTGAGAGAAAAGCGTCTTTGTCCACCTGCTGTGCTGGTTGCCATGGTTAGAGGCCCTCCTTGGGAATGATGTAATAAACGCTTGTCTGTGTGCCTAATTCTTCACGCAATCGGATTGTAGTTTCAGAGGCTATGGCATGAGAAACATTACTGTTGGGATCATTCAGGTCACCGAATATTCGAGCGCCCACTGGGCAGATATTGACGCAAGCGGGTGTTGCTTCAAGATTTTCACCCGGTATATAGCCGGCTTTTAATCCTGAGTCAATTCTATGGACACAAAATGTACATTTTTCAACAACTCCACGTGGTCGGCGTGGAACTTCTGCAATTCCCCAGGTTGGAATGTATGGATTGACATCTGTATGTTCTTGCCAGTTGAACTTTCGGGCATCATAAGGGCAGGCAATCTCGCAATACCGGCATCCAATGCATCGATCATAGTTCATGATTACTAATCCATCTTCACGGTGATAGGTCGCTTTTACTGGGCAGACTTCCACGCATGGGGCATCACCGCAGTGGAGGCATGGACGACTGAAAAAGAAGGGTGTTCCTGCAGTGGTTTGTTCCTTAACAACAATATTCCAGGGTTTCTCTGTGCGTTTTTTTTCTGGGTCATTATCCTCAGTTGGTATATCCACCCATACGTCATTGGTAGCTGAGCATGCTCTTAGGCAGTATTCACAGCCTATGCATTTATCCAGGTTAATCACCATTCCCCAATGATGACCTGTTTTTTGTGGACTGGTTTCTTCTACTCCCTCAACCAGCTCTTGTTTAAAGTTAGCAAAAGGAGAGAGGGGTCCTGTTGTGAGAAGCTGTGATGCCACAACAGAACCAGCTGCTGCACCACCTACAATCAAAAAATCTCGCCTGTTAAGCTCAAGCTTGATCTTGGTTTTCTTTTTATTCATCTTCTTTCACCTCCACGACACGAATGCCGCGGCTAACTACCCAGGCAACTGCACCACCGGTGATCAGGCCAACAATTGCTCCTTGAGCCAGGCCAATATAAAGTCGATTAGAACTTTGGGCTTTTAAATCACTGATCTCCTGTTCTTGGGTCTGTACCGTTTGCTCGAGGGTAGCAGCATCAACAGATTCTAGCGCAGCTACTTCACCAGATAATTTGACGATCTCATCACGAGTATGAACAGTATCCTGATGACAGGCTATACAGGCATCGGAACCAACACTGAATGTGTGACCAGTTGGGACCAAGCCCATGATTGGATCATTTGTCCGCGGGTTTGTGAACATGTGGCAATTACTGCATTCCAGACCTGCACTGGCATGTGTGCTGTGGGTGAAGGTATCACCACGTTCCTGATGACAGGTGACGCATAATTCTGTTACCGTATTAGCCATAGGGGTTTGCGAGTGTGGATTATGGCAAGCCTGGCATTGTATCCCCTCTTGGCCATGCACAGAAGCGTGCCATTCATCTGTTGTGGATTTGTGGCAGGAGCCACATAATTCAGCATTGGGTGTGATGGGCATTGGAGATTCTGGATGATTCGGCTGGAAAGGTCCGTGGCATCCTTCACAAGAAACCCCTTCCTCGGCATAATTTCCTGTTTGACTATCATAACCAGTTGTATGGCATTCCAAACAAGCAACCTGGTTGCCTAGCTCTGTCCAGTCACGCTGGAAAATGGGTGCAGAGAAAGCCTGTGCATGACGCGTACCTATCCATGCTGTATGGATATTCTCATGACATTGGGCACAGGATTCGGAGCCGGCATAGCCTTGTACCTGGTATGATGCTTCTTCTGCTGGAGCTGCAGTTACTGGTTGAATTGCAGCCAGGAATAAACCAAGTAAAGCACACACACCAAATACAAAACTAAATACCAACCAGACACGGTGTCTCCGGATCGCCTTGATGATTTTCATCGCATTCGTCTCCATATAGGTTATTTGCCCTATTAATATAAGATGAGAATTTGGCTATTTTACCCTATAATCATAATAACGGAAACTAGTGAAATTTGTAGTTAATAATGTCATTTTTAATTCTTGTCAAATGTAATTCGGTCTATAGAAAGAAAAAAATTGCAGACGTTTCGTCCGCAATTTTTGGTTATATCTAATTGGATAATACGGTAACAGGATTTATGGAATTTGCTGATCAGATGGGATTTCGTGATAACCGGTGGCTGCGACGATGAGTTCATCATCTGGCTTGGATATTCCGTGGCAGCGCCGGCAGGCATAATCCAGGCTAATTTGACCGCTAGCCAAAGTACCATCTTCATTGAACTGGTTGACAGTGCGTGGGTCAATTGCGATAACATGCGTACGCATATCGCCTGTAAAAGCCTGTGGATTTGCAGATCCAACCTGGATCAATCTGGGCATATGGCAATCTGTGCAGCCTATATTATTTGCAACGTGCCTGGGATTGTTTTGAACCTGAGCCTCTTTATAATGACAATCCTGGCATAAAAGTCGAGAAGTTTGTTGATGATCCATCCTCAATTGCACAACCCCTGAATGGGGATCATGGCAGGTGAGGCAGTCAAGTATCTGATGCTTACTTTGGGAAAGGTCTCCGAATTGGTCACTGTTTTGAATAAATCCATCTTTTACATCGAGAGAAGCAGGGGGTATATAGAGGTGACATTCCCGGCAGGAGGCGGAATCGCGTTCAATCTGCATACTGACACTCTTTGGATCATTCGCATGCAGGCTACCGGGTCCATGACAGCGTTCACAGCGAACTCCAGGTTCTGTCCAGGTGCCAACAATACCAGGAAGGTTATCCTGATTACCGCCATTATCGAATCCGGTGGTATGGCAAGTACCGCATGTGAATGAATATTCAGCTTCACCTGCATGGTATGAAGCCCAGCTTGAGCTTAATCCCAATGCTGAGTTTCCAAGATTATATTGATTTAGATAGGTTGGGTCATCCGATGAACCAGGGGCACCCGTAATGATATAACCTTGAGAATCTACGAAAATTGACTTCCAATTATAACCACCGATTACATAGCTGAGATCATTCGATGTATACCCCTGCGGGAGAGATGAGATTTGTGTAAATGGATAGTCAGCGATTTTTCCGTCGGTGACAGGTGTAAGACTCCATGGATGTCCTGATTTCATGTACTCCAATGCTAGATCATAGTGACACCCAGAGCATAACTGGTCGCCAACATATTCAGCACCAACCGGACCAGGCTCACCCGCGGGACCAGGTTCACCAACGGAGCCAGCAGGACCTTCAGGACCTGCTGGCCCAGCGGGTCCAGCAGAGCCTGGTTCTCCTTGTGGTCCTGCGCAGGCTGCCAATATCGAGGAGAGAATCAGAATCCCACCAATAAAGACAATCCATTTACGTAGCATAAATATACTCCTCACTAACATTTTTTTAATCTGCGCGTGTTATTTTACACTACTTTTCCTTCCATGCTAACCTTTTCTCGTGTATAATGCTGAAAATTCACTGGTCCGTAACCTTTATGTTTACCAAGATTTTTTTTGTTGTTAATGATAAGACTAATAATCCAATCTTGCGTCGGGCGAGATGCTTCAGGCTGCAAAAAAACTAAGCCTAAGTAATCATCACTAATCGCCCTACGCAACTTGCGAAGGGCGATTTATTTTGCCGATAAATAAGATGGTTTGGCTCAATGGAGGTTTAGAATGTACAAGACAAATACATGTGGCGAGCTTCGTTCCAAGGATGCAGGGACTGAAGTTACCCTGGCAGGGTGGGTGAACCGCCGGAGAGTCCTTGGGGGGATCAATTTTGTCGATCTAAGGGACCGGTTTGGCATGATCCAGGTAGTTACAGACCCAACCATGTATCCTGAAATCCATCAGGCACTAGAAGAAGTCCGTCCGGAATGGGTGATCCAAGTGAAGGGGATAGTTCACCTACGTCCAGAAGGATTAGCCAATCCCAATATGCCCACAGGCGAAATAGAAGTGCTTGCTACTAGTGTCAAAGTCCTCAACCAGGCTAAAACAACACCGATAACGATCAGTAAGGAAGAAGGAGAGAATGAAGAAATCCGCCTACGTTACCGATACCTGGACTTACGCCGTGAGAGGATGCGTAAAAACCTCATCCTTCGTCACCAGGTGATTAAGTTCATTCGAAATTTCCTGGATGCTAAGGGTTTCTTAGAAATTGAGACACCGATTTTATTCAAGACTACTCCTGAGGGAGCCCGTGACTATCTGGTTCCATCAAGAGTCTATCCAGGTGAATTTTACGCCTTACCTCAATCCCCTCAGCAGTTGAAGCAACTGCTGATGGTGGCAGGTATGGAGCGATATTTCCAGATTGCCCGGTGCTTTCGTGACGAAGACCAGCGTGGGGATCGCCAACCTGAGTTCACTCAGCTGGACCTGGAAATGTCATTTGTAGAGCGGGAAGACATCATGCTGCTGGTAGAGGAATTGTTTACCAAGCTTGTCGCAGAGGTTGTGCCTGGAAAGCGGCTTTTTTCAAGCCCATGGCCGAGGCTAACCTATTCAGAAACCATGCATCGGTTTGGAAAGGATAATCCTGACATTCGTTTCGGCATGGAATTGCAAGATGTCACAGAAATAGCTGCTAGGTCTGGTTTTCAGGTTTTTGAAAATGCTGTCGCAGAAGGTGGACATGTACGCGGAATTAATGTATCGGGATTGGGAGAATACAGCAGGAAACAATTGGACGAATTGTCCGAATACGCGAAGATGTATGGCGCAAAAGGATTGGCTTATGTAACTATCCCTCTAAATGGTGAACAACGATCCTCGTTTACCAAATTTGCTAAGCCGGATGTCCTTGAATCCCTCCTGGAAACGATGCATGCAAAACCCGGTGATCTACTCTTATTCGTAGCCGATAAACCAGCCGTAGTTTTTGAAGTCTTGGGAAGAATGAGAGTATTACTGGCTGAGCGTTTGGGATTAATAGATAAAGACATTCTGGCTTTTTGCTGGGTGATTGATTTTCCGTTTGTTGTTTGGAATGAGGAGGAAGAACGCTGGGATCCAAGCCATCATCTTTTTACGTCACCGATGGTAGAGGATATCCCATTATTAGATGTCGATCCAGGCAAAGCTCGTGGCCAGCAATACGACCTGGTATTAAATAATTATGAGGTCGGAGGCGGCTCAATTCGAATTCATGAGCGCAACCTGCAAGAGAAGGTATTCAAGTTGATCGGTCTGGATCCCGTAGTAGCGCTCGAGCGTTTCGGGCATATGCTGGAAGCATTTGAATACGGAACACCACCCCATGGTGGAATTGCTCCGGGTATTGACCGAATTTGCATGATCCTGGCAGGAGAGCCGAATATCCGTGAAGTGATTGCGTTCCCCAAGAGCCAAACCGCGCGTGATTTAATGGCCGATGCGCCATCACCGGCAGAACCAAAACAGCTCCGTGAATTACATATCAAGCTGGATATATAAGAGTATAGGGAGATAGAAATATGACACCCATCATTCGTGCAGATAAAATCGCTGATTATATTGATCAGGAAGTTATGCTCCAGGGTTGGGTTTATAACCGGACAGATAAAGGAAAACTTGTTTTCTTATTAGTTCGGGATGGATATGGTTTTGTACAATGCGTGGCATTTAAGGGAGACCTTGAGGCTGATCTATTTGACAGGCTGGCCCGATTACCGCAAGAATCATCAGTAATTATTACCGGGGTGGTGAGAGCAGATTCGCGGGCCCCAGGTATCCCCGGCGGATACGAAGTGGGTGTTAAAAGGATTGAAATCTTGCAGGCGGCTGATATTGATTATCCAATGGCGCTTAAAGAGCAAGGAGTGGATTTCGCGCTTGACCACCGCCATTTGTGGCTGCGTATGCCCAGCCAATGGGCAATTTTAAAAGTAAGGGCAATCGTCATTCGAGCCATACGTGAATGGCTGGATACGAACGGTTATGTGGGGATGGATACTCCCATCCTTACACCAGCAGCATGCGAAGGAACGACCACGCTATTTGAAACACCTTATTTCGATGAAGGGGTTGCTTACCTGGCTCAAAGTGGCCAGCTTTATAACGAAGCAGATATATTTGCATTCAAAAAAGTATATTGTTTTGGCCCAACCTTCAGGGCTGAAAAATCTAAAACCCGCCGCCACCTGACTGAATTCTGGATGGTAGAGCCTGAAGTGGCGTTTTGCGATCTTGACCAGCTCATGGAGATCGAAGAGCAATTCGTGTCTCATATTGTTAAACGAGTGCTTGAACAATGCTCAGCAGAATTAAAAAGCTTGAAACGGGACACATCTAAACTTGAAAAAATCTCACCACCTTTCCCACGCATTTCGTATGATGATGCGGTCAGGATGATCGAAAAATTACGGATAGAGACCGAGGATGGTGAGAAAAAGGAATTGCTTAAAATTGATTGGGGTATGGATTTTGGTGCACCCCATGAAACAGAATTGACCAATCTATATGAAAAACCGGTTTTTGTATATGGATATCCGACACAGGTAAAGGCTTTTTACATGGAGCCTTGGCCAGGGAGGCCAGAAGTATGTAAATCAGTGGATCTACTGGCACCGGAAGGTTACGGTGAGATCATCGGTGGGAGTGAACGTATTTCTGACCACGCCTTATTGCTAGAAAGACTTAAACAACATAACCTTCCTGAAGCAGCTTTCAAGTGGTATCTCGAATTACGCCGCTTTGGAAGCGTTCCTCATTCAGGTTTCGGCATGGGCGTGGAAAGAACGGTTGCTTGGTTGTGTGGGATTGAGCATATTCGTGAGGCTATCCCATTCCCAAGAACAATTAAACGGGTTTATCCATAAGTAACACCAGTGGTGAAGCAGGATTACCTGATATTTTTGTTAATTGCTCTAATGTAATAAAATCTACTCACGCGACTTTTTTTGTGGTATAAGATAGTTACCCTACTGTGCACGTGTTGCTGCTTTAGCGTTCTGAGCCAACACTGATAAAAAGGGGTCCAATCTCACGAAGGTGACGCGATAGGCTTGAGCCAAGGCGGATCCTCCGGGGAGGACACCGACCTGCGAAGGCAGGTTCAGAACTTCGCAGCACACGACATAGTGGGGTTCGTTTAACCGGTTCGTCACAAGAGACTGTCCCATCTGAGGACAGTCTCTTGTATTTATTTGACCCAGGCAAGTAAAAGGAAACTAGCAATGAGTGATAGTGAAGCACCAAAGATGAAGGGTGCTGATGGACTGAAAGTCTGCCATAAGATACCCGCTATCAACGAAGCTGGAAGAGCGGTTAAACCGATGGCAGCATTAAACATTCCATAAGCAGTCCCACGCTGTTCTTGTGGCACGATATCAGCAACCAATGCTTTTGATACACCCTCCGTGAGAGCATAATAGATGCCATAGAAACCAAATAAAATCCAGACCTGTGCCCCGGTATGTGAAATTGCAAATCCCAGGTAGACTAATCCGTAAAGCATCCAACCTGCAAGCATCAACCTGCGCCTACCAATACGATCTGATAGCGATCCGAAAGGCCCCGCTAAAAGAGCGTAGACGGCATTGAATGTCATCAACATGGCGATGATTTGGAGCACGTTTAATCCGCGATCCTGGCCAAGAAGGATGATGAAGGAATCAGAGGAATTCCCCAGGGTGAAAATGATAACCACTACCAGGAATGTCAAGAAGCGTTTATCGAAATTTTTCAAATGGAATGAAGGAAGTCCTATGCCAGCCTTCCTGGCGGCTTCCACTTCTTTCACACCTAAAGCCAGGACCAATACTGCCAGAGTGGCAGGGATAATACTCACCAGTACAATCGTTTGAAATGTGAGCTGGGTGAGTTCGGTTGCACCTGATTGTGTCAGCCATATAATCAGGCCTGCAATGACTAAACCAATAAAGGCGCCAGCAGTATCCCCAGCACGATGTAAACCGAAGGCAAGACCCCTTTGATCTGATTTGGCACTTCCTGCCAATAAGGCATCCCTTGGAGCGGTGCGTATACCTTTGCCTACCCGATCGGAAAAACGAACCCCCAATACTATCTGCCAGGTAGTGGCAAAATATAAGAAAGGTTTGGATAAGGTTGATAGTGTATAACCCAGCACAGTCAAGGTCTTACGTTTTCCAAGCCGGTCGGATAATGCACCTGAATACACCTTTACGAGGCTGGCAGTAGCTTCAGCGATCCCGTCAATCAATCCAATGATACTGGTCTGAACCCCTAATATATTGTAGAGGAAAAGGGGGATCAGGTTATTCAGCATTTCGGATGAAATATCAGTCAGAAATGACCCTATGGTAAGGAACCAAATATTAGGGTGCAGCTGTCGCTTATGTGATGATGAGGTCTGTGATGCCAAATTTGAATATTTTCCAAACCAGGAAAATGAATTAATGTTTTCTTACACGGGGTTGCTCAACCGGCTATATAAATAATTCAGCTCCTTGATCTTTTCTGCCAGCTTCTGGGTTGGAGCGTCTTTAGCCATTCTCCAAGCCCAGTTACCACTTGGATTCCCCGGATAGTTCATCCGGGCTTCATTCCCCAAATTTAAGAAATCCTGCATAGGAGCCAAACCAAATATAGCCACAGATGACCAAACTGCACGGATGAGATCCCAGCTGAAATCACTCCCATCCCGGTTTAAATAACTTCTATAGAATGCTTTATCTTTCTCCGGGACACGATTATACCAACCCAGTGCTGTGTCATTATCATGTGTGCCAGTGTAGACTACACAATTCTCAGGAAAATTATGAGGCAAAAATGGATCCTGGGGTGTGCTATCAAATCCAAATTGGATGATTCTCATCCCAGGCAGGTCGAAAGAAGCACGCATATCTTCTACATCGGGAGTGATAACACCCAAATCTTCAGCGATGAACGGTAAATCACCCAAGGACTGGAGAATGCTTTGGAAGAAAACTTTACCTGGGCCAGGCACCCATCGGCCAAACTCAGCAGTTTTTGCACTTCCTGGAACTTCCCAATACCCTGCAAATCCACGAAAATGGTCAATGCGGATGATATCGACCAGATCTAAAGTCGCTCTGATTCTCTCCTCCCACCAGCTGAAACCATCCTTGGCGTGGGTTTCCCAACGATATAATGGATTACCCCATAATTGGCCTGTAGGTGCAAAGTAATCAGGTGGTACACCCGCAACGAAGGTTGGTTTACCGGATTTATCCAAATGAAATAAATGTGGATTTGACCATACATCAGCACTATCATGGGCGACAAAAATTGGTATGTCTCCAATGATTTGGATATTTTTCGAGTGTGCAAGATTATGCAGCATTGACCATTGGCGAAAAAAGATGAATTGGCGATAAATTTGCCGTTGGATAGCTATGTCATATTGTTTCTGCGCGTCTGTTATTGCATTTGGATGCCTGTCTCTAAGTGGTTCCTTCCAGGTGTGCCACGGTTGTCCAGCATGCATTTCTTTGAGAGCCATAAATAAAGCAAAATCCTCCAACCAGGCGGAGTGTTTCTCACGAAATTGTTCCATCTCCCTTTTCATATTGGCAGACCCTAAATGCTGATAACGATTGAAAGAACGTTCAAGGAGATCCAACTTCCAGGGAATAATTCTACCGAATTCAACATGGTTACTTGGGAATGAAGGTCGGTCGATCAGGTCATCCGGATGAAGTAAATCATCATTCAATAAGGATTCGGGGCTGATCAGGTATGGATTCCCAGCAAATGAAGAAAAGCATTGATATGGTGAATCACCATATCCAGTTGGTCCCAGGGGAAGAATTTGCCAGAGGCCACATCCGGAGGCTGATAAGAAATCGATCCATGTATGGGCGGCTGGACCGATATCTCCAATTCCATATGACCCTGGCAGGCTGGTTGGATGCAACAAAATACCAGAAGAGCGTTTAAACTTCATGAGCCAGCCTTTTTGTGAGAATATAATCATCTGCACGAACTATTTGAGCCGGGTAGTCGCTTTCAATCACATCGGTACCGATCACAGCACCTGGTTCAACCGTGAATCCCTTTGGTACGAGGCTATTCTTTCCGATCATAGTTAGCACAGGCTCGTCCGTTCCCGTGATACCCCCAATTCTTGCACCTGCTTGAATATGGACTTTTTTGTCGATGATCGCACGCTCAACTATCACATCTGATTCGATGACTGATTCGGTCAGAATGATGGATTCCCGTATAACTGCTCCTGGTTTAACCAATACCCCTGGTGAAAGCACACTGCGGACTACCCTGGCATTGGATGCAATTTCGCAGCCATCGCAAATCATGCTGTTCTCAATGGATGCATTCCTAGCAATCCAAACTGGCGGTCGTTCTTCCGTGCGGGTGTGGATGATCCATGAGCGGTCGTTCAAGTCGAAAGGAGGATTATCTTCCAACTGGTCCATATGGGCTTTCCAGTAGGATGAAGCAGTTCCAACGTCCATCCAGTAACCACTATATGGGTATGCAAACACGCGAGCTCCATCGGCGATCATCTTGGGGAGGATATCTTTTCCAAAATCATGGGTTGATTCGGAGAGATTGTGATCTTCCAATAAATAATTATCCAGTATCTCGGTGTTGAATAGATATACGCCCATATTAGCCAGAGTGGATGGCGGATCTGCAGGTTTTTCCACGAATGAAGTCACGCGATTTTCAGCATCTAGGCTGATGATACCAAAACGTGAAGCCTCCCAAATTGGTACAGTGATGGTTGCCAGGGTTAAATCTGCCTGCCTGGCCAAATGAGCGTCAATCATCAAGGCATAATTCATTTCATAGATGTGATCACCCGACAAGATAAGCACAAAATTTGGGGAGGAATTCTTGATAAAACGGAAGTTCTGTTGAACTGCGTCCGCTGTACCAAGGAACCAATCGGATGCTCCTCGAGCTTTGTAGGGGGTATAAATTCGTACACCACCGGTAAAATCACGGTTTAGATCCCATGGACCACCTGCCCCGATATGCTCAATCAGGGAGTGAGGCCGGTATTGGGCGATGATCATCACATCAAAGATGCCGGAATTTACGCAATTGGATAAAGTAAAATCGATGATGCGGTATTTACCTGCAAATGGAACAGCAGGTTTCGTCCGTTTCGCAGTTAATGTACCTAGCCTGGAACCTTCTCCGCCTGCAAGGATGACGCCTCGGGTTTTCATAATCACCTCCTATTTGCACAATACGCATTATACATTTTCAGTTATTTATTCTCAAACCCTTTTGTTTTTCCAAGAGCATTTTATATTGTTTGATATATTCGATCGCCGATCGATCCCAGGAAAAATCCTGCTGCATGCCACGAATCTGCATAGATTGCCAAGATTGCTGGTCCTGTGAGAAAATCGCTAACGCTCGGCGGACTGCCTCGACCAATGCTTTAGATGAGGCTGGTTTAAATAGGAAACCAGTACTCTGGTCAGTGTTTGTTGGATCCTGGATTGTATCCGATAAACCTCCTGTGGCTCGGGCAATCGGGATGCATCCATAATGCATGGCAATCATCTGGGAAAGCCCGCAAGGTTCATAACGGGATGGCATTAGTAAAATATCCGCACCAGCATAGATATGGCGACTTAATATTTCGTTATACGCGATTCTGGCGCGAATAGAATCCGGATAATCCGATTCGAGCTGGCGCACCGCTTGCTCGAGTTTAGGATCACCCGTACCAAGAAAGATAGCTTGAACTGGTGAAGTCCGTGTTGAGGGTGCTTCAAATATCCAACGGAGTGCATCAACAGCAAGGTCCACGCCTTTTTGTGGGTCCATACGGGTTACCATCGCCAGCAGGGGGATAGCAGGATCTCTTTTTAATTGCAACTGATTCTGAAGGAAAATTTTATTGGAAAGCCGCGTCTCTAATGTAGCACTTGAATAATTCGCTGGCAATTCTTGGTCGGTGGCAGGATTCCACCTTCGCGTATCCAGCCCGTTTAGAATTCCGGTGACCTTATTCGAATGAGCTTTCAAAAATGTATGCAATCCAGAACCGAATTCCTCTGTCATTATTTCTTTAGAATACCCGGGTGATACAGCTACAATAACATCAGCTGTCAGCAAACCCAAGGGTAATGCCATATGTCCTGCCCAGGATGGCAGGCTTGTATTTTCAGCAGGAGGAAGATCGAATGCTTCAAGCGCATTGCTGGTCATCGATCCCAAATATGGTAGGTTATGGATAGTGAGAAGAGAAGCGGTCTGTCTAAAAAAGGGATCTATCAGTCGATTCAATGCTAATGAGTAAACCGCAGAAGCAGTATGCCAATCATTGGCATGCAGAATATCTGGGATCCAATTCAGCTCTTTTACCAGGTTTAATGCAGCCTGTGAAAAGAAGACATATTTAAATCCATCTGCTTCTAAATTTGATGAATAAACACCTGCTTCCTGCTCAATAGGCGCGCCTCCAATCAAATACACTGGTAAACCATCAACCTCAAGGGTGTAGGCTTTTACGAAAATATCACTTCCGCTGGCGTGAACTTTAAACTCAGCAACTTGATGGATAGGATAGAGGTCTCTGCGGATGGCAGAGTGAAATGGTAAGACCAACCTTACATCCATATCTGACAGTGGTTGATTATTCGCTGCGCTAACTTTCCTCAATGCAAGTGGAAGTGACCCAGCTACATCTCCCAATCCACCAACCTTGATGAGGGGATCAGCTTCTGCTGCCAAGAAGAGGACTTTTATTTTGGTGTGATCAGCCATAGGATTGCTTGGGATAGTATAATTTTACACGATTTATCCATTCCTGCTTTTAAAGACGGAATATCTTATAAATCTGGTAATAAGTCTCACTTGCGGAAAATAAAAATATGTATTACAAATCAGGCAATGATTAGTAATAATAGTGCTTTTAGATGGGGGTTTTGAAATAATCGTGTCAGTTCGTGCCATCTCAATTCATGGTCATTTCTATCAACCACCACGGGAGGATCCGACTACAGGTTTGATCCCAATTGAAGCAGGTGCATCGCCATTTGCAAATTGGAATGAACGCATTTACTCAGAATGCTACCTGCCGAATGCACAGCAGGGGAATTTTGGAAAAATAAGTTTCAACATTGGTCCGACATTATTTTCATGGATGAAATCCTTTGATCCAGCGACCACACGATTGATTATCGAACAAGATTCTGAAAATCATCGACAAACAGGTGTCGGAAATGCGATTGCTCAACCTTATCACCACACAATTCTACCTTTAGCTTCAAAGGAGGATAAGATTACCCAGGTGGAGTGGGGGATCGCAGCGTTTGAACATCAATTTGGACGCAAGCCGATAGGTATGTGGCTACCGGAAACTGCAGTAGACCTGGAGACATTGAATATCCTTGCAGAAAGAGGGATTCAATTCACCATCCTGGCTCCCTGGCAAGCTGAAGGTACCGGGCTCGATGTAACTGAGCCATACCGGGTTGCTTTGCCCGCAGGCAAAAATATTGTCATTTTTTTCTACCATCAAGGATTGAGCACGGGGATTAGTTTTACTCCCGGGTTAACAGTAAATGCTGATGAATTTGTTGCGAATTTAGTGCTATCAAGTTACCTGGGCGAGAAACAACAGAAAGGAGAGCCCCAACTGCTTTTGATTGCCTCCGACGGAGAGCTATATGGGCATCACCAACAATTCCGGGATCGTTTTCTAGCCCATCTGATCAATGGTGCCAGCTCGAAGGTTGGATTGGATACTACGTATCCTGCTTTATGGCTTAAACATTACCCGGTAAAGAAATGGATAAATATTCGGGAAGAGACATCCTGGTCTTGTATGCATGGAGTTGATAGATGGAAAAATGGTTGTGCGTGCACAGAAGGAGATGGGCGCTGGAAAGGTTATCTCAGGCTGGCATTTGACCGCCTGGCATTTGAAATTGATAATATTTATATTAATCAAATGGCGAAGTATCAATTGGATCCATGGAGATTACGGAATGAATTTATCCATGTGATTTTATGTGAACAACCAGTAAACGATTTGATTTATCAATTTGCCGGTAGAAAATTAGACGAAAATGCAGTTGAGACTATTAGCTTACTGCTAATCGCACAATGGGAACGACAAAGGATATTTTCTTCTTGTGGGTGGTTCTTTGATGATTTTTCACGGATTGAACCAAGGAACAACATTGCTTATGCAGCTCAAGCCCTTCGCCTGACTTATATAGCAACCCGAGTGGATATTTCAGGGCAGATTTCGGAACAATTAAAACCTGTAATCAGTCAGAAGATGAATCTTCGGGGGGACCAAGTGCTTCTGAAAGAGATGCAAAAACCGCTTCCAGTTCATCTATTTGATTAAATCCAATAGCACTTCAAGTTTATAACCTGAAGCTTCTGCTTGTTCTAGCAGGGAACTGATCAAATTGTAGCATTGCAAGGTATTCCTGCCGACCTCATGATCTTGATCAGCTCGAAGGTGTTTGCTGGAGATATCCACGGATGCAATGATAAACAACCACCATAATAGGTCTTCGAAAGATTCTTTATTAAACCAGAGGATATCTTTATAGCGATTCACGCCCAGGAAGAGTTGTGCATCATTATCAGAGAATATACGGGTCAGGATATGGTAAGCAGGTTTTACCTTTGTTTTCTCTGTTGTGTTAATAATCGTCCACCAGGATTGATGGGAAGTGAGCAATTTGATCAGGGTGACTGCGCGCCAGATTGATCGATCTTCCGATCCGAGTTCGCTAAGAGTGGTGGAAAGTGTTTTTGTCAACATCCACTCATCTATCCAGCTTCGGCTGATCTCTTCGTATTCAGTATCCGAGACAATCTTTCCCAGATACGCAGATGCCAACCATCCAAGGATTACCCCCCAGGTATAAGTATCACCGTTTCGCCAGGGTGAGGTTCTGATACCGCCAGCGTGTAAATATGTGACCGTATGCTTGTATTTCCTGGAATGGGGTAATGGAAATCTTTCCGAGAATTTGGGCAGATACAAAATGGCAAGCAGGCATTGCTTAATCGACCCGGCAATAGATACGATATCGCCTGGACCAAGGGTATTGTTTTTAGATTCTTGCAAAAGGCGGATTGACTTTTCCTCCATTTCATTGAGCAATGTAATCACATTGTTGGAGAGAATTAATTGGCTTTCTAGATCTAATTCTGAAGTGATCCGATTTGAGATAATCCATTGGAAGAATCCCGGGTTGACCAACTCCTGATATGCCTTGTGGATAGGCTGAAGGAATAATTCTTTCATGGCTTCATCCATGCTTGGCACACCACGTCCATTTAAGTAAGCCGCAAGGTTGGAATATTGCTGCCATTTGTTATCCTGGACTTCACGAAAGGTGGTGAAAACCTGGCATTTATATGCTTCTAGTTCGATATAAAGCCCTTGCTCATGAAGCTCTTTATTGTTACGGATGTACTCGAGATTGTTTATTGGATCGCGAAATATGCAATACCGATTTCCATCATAGGTTAATCCGAGTCCCTCACCAAGCTGTTTTTGAATCAGAATATTTCCACCACTTTCGGATTTAACTGAATATGCTGCTGATGTGCGTATCCAGCCTTTGGCAGTGGCAAATTTATTATGATAAACCACCAAGCCCCTTTCACTGCCAGATTTATTGGAATAGGCATATACATCTTCGTTCACAAAACCTTCAGGTGAATAAAAGTCATACAACAAGAAATCCTGGACCTGTGAAAAGAGATAGCGTTTCTTAAGCAGTGGGAAAATCTGTTGTTTATGCCGCTCGATTAAATGCTCATCGGGAATTTCATCCCAGTATGCACGCCGGTATTCCATCCCGTATTTCTCGGTGAAACCTTCCACCTGTCCATGGCCGAACATCGGCAGTCCGGGTAGGGTTGCCATCATGGTGCAAATACCAAAATACTTATCTTCCTTTCCAAATTGCTCCACTGCCGTGCGTTCATCTGGATTATTCATAAAATTGACATAACGCTTTAAAATTTCCGGATCAAACTCTAAAGTATTTTTGATCACCAAACGGTATTCTGCATTTTTCTCATCGCGGAGCATATTCATGAAGGCGCTGTTGTATACCCGATGCATACCGAGGGTGCGTACAAAATACCCTTCCATTAACCAGAATGCCTCCGCCAATAAAAGGGTGTCTGGGACTTCCTGGGCAACCCGATCTACAACTTCACGCCAAAATTCGACGGGAATGGCAGCATCAAATTGCTGCCTGGTAAGCCCATGTTCTGCACGTGAAGGTATGGCACCACCTGTCCCCGGATCGGGAAACCATAGGCGCTGGAAGTGTTTCTTCGCCAGGGTCATGGCTGCATCGAAGCGAATGATCGGGAATTTTCGGGCGACGTGTAAGATGGTTTGGATTACAGCCTCACGGACTTCAGGAATAAGGTAATTCAGCTGTGCAGTATCGTTCCACGGCATCGAAGTACCATCATTGCCGTGATAGATATATTTTTCCTTACCTGTCCAAAAATCGATGCGCTTAAAAACCACCGCCGCGTCGGTATTGTTGAAATAGTGGTCATCAATGTATATACCAACCCGTTCATCCCAGGACAGGTTCGGTCCATTGAAGGAATAAGACGGGAATGGGCTGTAATCTTGCGAGATGAACCAATCGGGATGCTCAACCACCCAGCGAGAGTCGATCCCCATGTGGTTGGGGACCATATCTGATGCTAATCGGATGCCTCTACTCCAAGCGCGCTGCTGTAGATTCTGGTATGCATCGTCGCCACCAAGGTCTCCTGCGATTTGATAATCTAATAATGAATAGGCAGATGCCACTGCCTCGGGATTGCCACGTAACTGTTTAATCCGCTTGGAGGCTAAACTACGTTCCCATAATCCGATCAACCAAAGACCGGTGAAACCCCAACGGGCTAATCTATCCAACTCCTCGTCGGGAATTTGATCCAGTCGCTGGATGGGCTGCTGATAGTCCTTGGATAGCTGGTCTAGCCAGACATAGGCATTTTTTGCAATCAACACCAGGCTGGGCATCCAATCTTTATCGGTACTATATCGTTCAGGTTCGGATTCCATGCCAGAATATTCATACACTCGAGCCGGTCCAGGACCAAGGAAAATTGCTTTTTCTTCCTCTTTTATCAAGTCGAGGCTGCCTAAGAGGCGAAATAAATATTTCCCTAATAACGCCCCCCAACGCTGGCGAATGAATTCCAGCTGGGCTGATAATGAATAGGGAGCATTGATAGCCGGACTGCGCAGCATATCCACTAAATTTTGCTGATCAGGTCCGAAGGGTGGCTGAGTTTCAAAAAAAGCATGCAGAAGTGGGATTACTTTGCTATATGCTGTTTCTTGAATCAAGTGGGTGTCATCAAATAATTCCTGAAAGGGTGAAAAAGCTGGATTTACGTTTGCAAGCCATAGCAAAAGGAGTTCCTCTAAGGCTACTAGTCGGTTGGATGAACCTTCGTGTTCCGATTCTAAATAATCTTTTGGATCCATCCCACCACGGTAGATAACCATCGGAGGGAATTCTTGGATGAATTGGAGCAAGGTATCGTCGACTGCATCTTTTCCAATCATTCCATATAACCAGTCCAACGCTTCCTGCATAACCAGGGGATTAATTTGCTGACGGTACAGATGTACAACCATATGCAGGATTTCATCGATTAAACCCATGGCATTAATTTGCCCAGCACCCACCACGTGTTCTGGGAAATTGATCACATCCCGCTTTTGGTTCATTTTCGCTGCAAATAGCCGTGCTGCATGGAAATTAGCAAATATTACATTTCCAGACAATCCGAATATCAATTCATCGAATTTATACCTGACTCGGGCAAGATGTGAAATATGGAATTCATAAGTTGGAATTTGCACCGTTGACATTCGTCTCCTGTTCAATTATGGTGGATAAATAATCAGTAAATCTATCGGTAGAAGTTGAAAGATGTTCCCTGGTGGTTTATTATCAATTTTTATCTTAGAAATCATGATATCCCGAATTATAAGGTATCCCGCGTCAGGATGTTATGGGCAAATCGTCCTTTGATGGAGTTCATTGACCAACTAATTGTAATACGATATAAACAAAACTATAACATAATTACCCATGGAACTGAACATGAAGAAGAATTTCAATACAATCGTTTCTGCAGAAGAGCTTGTTCAACACCTTGATGAGGCAGGCTGGGTTATTATTGACAGCAGGTTTAGGCTTGCCGATCCAAATCAGGGCAGGATAGATTATGAAACTGCACATATACCGGGTGCAGTATATACTCATTTAGATGATGATCTGTCAGGAGCAATCGTTAGAGGTGTCACTGGCAGGCACCCTTTACCGCAGGTAGAAAACATCACCAGGTTTTTTTCCAGGCTTGGAATCGATTCAAGCGTTCAGGTAGTGGCATACGATGATATGGGTGGGGCGTTGGCAGCTGGCAGGATTTGGTGGTTATTACGATGGTTAGGCCATCAGGCTGTAGCAGTATTGGATGGAGGCTGGCAACAGTGGATGAATAAGGGGTTTTCGGTACGAAATGGCAACGAGACGAGGCAAGAACGCGAATTCATCCCTCATCCCCGAAACGACTTGATTGTCACCGCTGACCAAGTGGATGCCATACGGAAAAATCCTCACTACCGGCTACTTGATGTACGGTCTGAGGATCGCTTTAGGGGCGAAAACGAGATCATAGACCCTATTCCCGGACATATTCCCGGTGCAGTTTCTGCAGCCTATGCGGATAACTTGAATCCAGATGGAACTTTTCGAGATGCGAAAAGTTTACATGAGCGATACTTGAAGTTGCTTGGAGAGGTAACCACAGATAAGGTTGTATGCTATTGCGGCTCCGGGGTTACTGCAACACACAATATCATTGCGATGATGATCGCTGGATTAGGGGAGGCGCGCCTGTATGCTAGTTCCTACAGTGAGTGGATCGCAGATCCAAAACGACCCATTGAAAAATAACATCTCCCCAGGTTTTCTGCCCGGGGAGATCGATTTTATGTATTCTGGTAGCGGGAATCATCCAAATCTTTCTTTAATTTATCAGCCTCGGTTTCACCATTAACCGGATTTTCTGGCAGTGCCTGAGCCAGTTCAGCAGCTTCTGCAGCATGCAATTCGGGTAGTGTACTACGGCGGACATAAGACCATTTTCCGCAATAAGGGCACCGGTCAATTTTTTTAAAACCAAGATTGATCCACCATAATCGAAGTGTGAAGGGTCGACTGCATTTTGGACAAATCGCGCCACCCCCAATCCCATATTTACGGGGCATTCCAAGCGGTGTGGATGCTATTTTCCCTTTACTTAATATAAGAGGCAGGAAAATAGAAATCAGGCCAATTAGAACAATCAATAGAACTACTGGAACTATAATCTTTATGACTGCTTCCATACCAGATCCAGCAGGAACAAAATTAACCTGGATAATATTTGAATTCAACTCATTACCATCCGTCGTGTAACCAATCGCACTCAAGCTGTGAACTCCCAATGGATAAGAATCGGTATTGAATGATAATGAGAAGGGTGGTTGTGTGACTTCACCCATGGAGGTGGAATCGATCAAAAAATCCACCTTTGCCAGGTTTGCGGGGGCATTTCTTATTTTCATCGTAAAAAGCCCCTGGATATCATTATTAAAACCACCATAACCAAAATCCCGGCTTAAAGTCAATTCAAGCTCATTGGGTGCCTGGGCATTGGCCGAACTTGTAGTGACCAGGAATAAAACGAATAGAATTTTAATCATGGAAGAATACTTATGCATATGCAGATTTCCTTAAAAAATATTTCAGTTAATTAAATGTTGTTATTTCCAACGGGTCAGGATCGTCTCCCTTTGGAACAGGCGTATCGAAAGATAGACCATTAAAATGTCTACAAGCAAAAGGACCACGCACATGATTAAAATCAATGTGCTGTTAAGGATGAATAAGCCGGCAATTTGCCCAAAGAACACGGCCAACAAGGGTAAAATGATCACTGCTGAAAGCTGCTCGGCTACGCGTGGGTCGTTTACACGCGAGGAAACCATGATACTAAAGTTCACTGAGAGAACTGCCATCAGTGGTCCTGCCAAAAAAATTGCTATCAGCCACATTGGGTCGAGCAGGGCAGCGGCAAGCGCGCCACCTCCAGTGATGATCAATGTGCCGATTGCGAATATCGCAAATCCAATCCACGTGGCGATGACGGCTGGTATGACAGAGGCCAGGTTTTTACCGGCAAGCAATTCTCCAGTCGTTATTGGTGTGGCAAGCAAAGGTTCGAGGCTGTGAGTAGTTTTTTCACCCACGATGGAGTATGCAGCGATGTTGACTGGAATGAACAATGGAATCAACATGAACATGATCAAAAATTCGCTCACAATGTAATACTGCATGCATTGTCCACCAGTTAAATCCGCCCCACAAATCTGTTGGAATTGAGCAGGTAATTCAGCATTGGCACTGTTTTGAGCTGAACCACCCATGGAATATAAAATGATCAACGGAAGAAGGCTTAAGAACAAAGGCATGAAGATCACTGAAAAAAGTACCATGCGCTTTTTAAATACTTCAGCCCATTCCTTTTTTATGATTGTTTTTATCTTCTTCATAGTTATTTTTCCAAACGATTTTTATATGTTAATCAAGCATTTTTAACGAGCTGAAGATAAACATCCTCAAGAGAGTGGCGTAACTCTCCAACGAATTGAATATCCGCACCCGCATCAACGAGTTTGCGGATGATTTCCGGGTTGTGGGTTTCAGGATCTTCAAGGCTGAGGAGAAGCTTGTTCTCAATCACCTTGGCTTCGCGCACGAAAGGTAACGAACTAATGGATGCTGCAATGGTTTCATCAACCCTTTGGAGGTGGAAGACAACCCTGCGCCCAAATAATTGCGAACGAAGGTTGGATGGGGAATCGACAACAAGCAGGTGGGTCTTGAATACGCCTATACGGTCACACAGCCGGTCTGCTTCATCCAGGTTATGAGTACAAAGAAAAATGGTACGGCCTTCTTTGCGTAATTCAGTGATAAAGTCGTGTACAAGGTGGGATGCTTCAGGGTCCAGAGCTGCAGTTGGCTCATCCAGGAATAGAATCCGTGGTTCATGCAAGAGCGCACGTGCGATTGCAAGTTTTTGCTTCATACCTTTGGAAAATGTGCCAGCTTCATCATGGCGCCGCTCCCACAAACCAAGCATACGTAGATATTTCTCCACCTGTCCTTTGGGATCCTTGACTTCATAGAGATTGGCATAGATTTCGAGGTTAAATTCAGCGCTCAAGTTATCATACATTCCTGGAGATTCAGTCAAGATACCAACGCTTCGGCGAATTTCAGTATCTTGCCTACCGACCTGAAAGCCATTGACGATCGCTGAACCTGAGGTTGGTCCGATCAGGCTAGTGAGCATCCTTACGGTGGTGGTTTTTCCAGCGCCATTTGGTCCAAGAAAGCCGAAGACCTCGCCTTCTGACACATCAAGGCATAAATTATCCACTGCCAGGGTAGTGTTGAATTTTTTTGATAAGTTATCTGTCTTGATCATAGTTTGTATTCTATTCCATATTATTTTTTACTTTGACTGTTCGTTTAGATCTACTAATTTTAACCTACTGATAGCGAGTCTTCTCCAGATTATCTGAGGTTTCTTCTACGGGAGTTGGAGTGAAGACAAGTGGTTCACCTGCGTTTTGAGGGGGGAGGGGTGAGGTGGGTTCAGGATCAGGCTGCCGCAAGGTAAAAATAATAATGATATCCAAAACAACTGTGATTGCCAAAAATGCTTCAGCCGCATAGACTCCCCATTGACCGGCGATAAGAACAACAGACGCATCCAAGATGGTGTGGTACAAAACAGCAATCACAAGCCAGATATACATCAAGCGTTTAGGATTTCGTGTAAATACTTGTAAGACCAGGACCGAGGCTGCAATGTGGAATGGAATCGTCAACATTCGTTCTAATGCACCTAATAAGCTGTCATACCATGAAAGGCTCCAATACATTTCAATTTGTTGGCGGGCAATGCTTAATTGCTCAGGGGCAAGGTTGAGGTAACTGAGATCTACATTGCGATAGGCCATCAGATTGATATATGTCAGCATCACAAGAATACCCAGAATAATCGCTTCAATACCACCATGGCCAGCTCCAGCCAGGATGCCTTTCTTCCATGTGCGGTCATTCTTTAACCACCAGTTATACATTCCAAAACGCGATATTTCTTCAAAAATTCCAGCACTAAGGCCAAGCGAGATAGCGATGAGTAAAGTGGATGAAACCTCTGGAAGGGTTTTCTGGATATTTTCAAGTATTGGATTAAGGATATATTTATTAAAGGGGAGATGAAATACCTGGGACAGTATAAAGGTGGAGGCACCTATTAGCCATATTCTCCAGCCTAGATGAAATTTAATTGTCAGGAAAATACCCAGGAGAATGGGTAAAGCTATCATCAAGAACCAATTGAGAAAATTGGTGATGGTGACCAGATCCATATTGAAAATTATACATTACTCCAATCGTTGTGTTTGATTATTAATTTTGATGAAAATGGGGGAGTTAAGCGGTTGAATAGGTAATATTTACCCGTTAATGTTGGTATAATTTTTGTTATTATTTATGTCAAGAATATTAATTGAATCATCACGGATGCATCATGGGAGGTTTTTTAATGGAAAAGACTGAGTACCTGGAATTGTTCAAACAAATGATCCTGATCCGTCTGGTTGAAGATAAGGCTTCAGCTTTGTATCAGCAAGGTAAGATTGGTGGATTTCTACACCTTTATATTGGTCAAGAGGCTGTCAGTACGGGATTGGTGTCTGCACGACAGGCACAGGACCGGGTTATCACGGCATACCGTGATCATGGTGTTGCGATAAATTGTGGAATTCCTGCCAAGGTAGTCATGGCTGAGCTGCTTGGAAAAGTAACGGGCTGCTCTGGTGGACGGGGTGGCTCGATGCACATGGCGGATGTCACCAAGAACTTTTGGGGTGGTCATGCAATCGTAGGAGCGCATTTACCAATCGCTGCCGGCCTTGCGCTTGGTGATCGATACAATGGAAAAGATGCTGTGACCATCTGCATGTTTGGAGATGGCGCGACGAATATTGGATACTTCCATGAAGCGGTTAACCTGTCCAAGGTGTGGAATTTATCTGTTTTGTGGGTATGTGAAAACAATCTTTATGGCATGGGAACCGCAGTTGAGCGTGCTTCAGCTGTTTCTGAAATCCGTCAGAAAGCCGAGGGATACAAAATACCCAATGGACATGTGGATGGGATGGATTTAATAAAAGTACGGGAGGCAGCACTAAAAGCCATTGAAACAGCCCGGGTGAATAAGACCCCGTATTTCCTCGAAATCGAAACCTACCGATTCCGCGGTCACTCTATGGGTGACCCGGAACGTTACCGCACCTCTGAGGAGGTTCGATGCTGGCAGGAAGAA
>Ga0209253_10000409_pt1 | contig 36646 bp, 35 predicted proteins | sample FrelakmetBRP12BR_FD_187145 | JGI IMG/M metagenome (GOLD analysis project Ga0209253, IMG submission 187145) | Freshwater lake sediment microbial communities from the University of Notre Dame, USA, for methane emissions studies - BRP12 BR (SPAdes)... | ecosystem: Environmental > Aquatic >... | reverse complement strand
CATTCTGTTCTCCAGGCCCGTGGTCGTGATCGCAGCAATGCCTAACACGGTCAAGATCAACATGATCATCATGACCGTCAGAAGCGCGACTCCATCCTGGCCGATACGCATCGGTTTCGAAGAACGATCTGCCGCTCCTGTTTCCTTAGCCAACATACTCATGACTCTAAATTCCTCACTTGAATCGTTTTTGTGAGAACCCGCCGACGTTGCTGGCTGTAAGTAGTGGCGTTATACCCGGCATCCGCCGATGGATTATGGTCGCTCGCAATCACCGGCGCCGCCGAGTTTATCGGTAAGGCGTTGCCTTCCGATAATCCCTTCGATGCTTGATTGTCCCTTGCCACGATGGTGACCTGTACCAGCTTGATCTTGTCAGGCATCATCGGGGAAACGGCCCACGTGTTGTTGGTGATATAATCGGCTGCATTGAAGACGCCTGACCCGATCGGAATTAGACCGGGAGCGTCTTGATCGTCGATGACTCCGTTGGGCAACGGCGTGTTTGGCGGAAGGACGTTGCACCCATCGCAGGCATAGGCGAGTTGGAGATCTTCAATTCCATCCACCATCGGCACGCCATTTCGAAGCAGACAAGACGTGCTGCCTCCACATACGGCAGGCACGGCTGAAATAGAATATGTCACGCATTGCTGTAAATAGACGGGCGTCCCGATGGGAAATTGCGCAGGCGGTGGAAGAGACTTCAGAAGGGTTAGCGAGGTTGCCCCGACAGCCGTCACCGGACTGGAAAAACTGCCCCCAAGGGATACCACTGACCCGATGGCCAGTCCGGACGTTCCCATGGCGGAAACATCAGCGCTGGATAATGCAATGGTATTACCGCCACTTGCTATAGCCGAGAGCACCGGAACCCCACCCCCAGAGCCTGCCGTCATGGAAGGCAGCAGCAACCTCACCGTATCCGGCCCGACGTCGTTAATGACCCCCACAGCTCCTCCCGGGACGTTATCTCCCGGAACGATAGGAGCTGCTACATTCAGCGGTCCCACAACACAGGTTCCGACGGCACTGGTCATATTGAACCCTGCTAGTTTGATATCCTGGGAGATAAGATCCATGGCAAGCCGCACATTCTGCTGGGTATCGGCCGCTTGCTCATTCACCTGTGTGGCCTTATTGCTTGTGACGACGATCGTCATGGCCGCCATAACCACTATTATGGTCACCACAGTGGCCACCATGACCTCGATGAGCGTCATTCCTTCTTCTGTTTGCCACATCCGACGCATGACTTATCTCTCTTCCTCTTGCCTAAGAGTTGGTTATTCTGGAGCCAGCACGGCCGCAAACATCACCGTCCTACTGCGAGCAATCCCCCCCGCCACCGTGGCATTCCAATTAATTCGAACCGTTACTAAAAACTGATTAAGGGTAGTGGGGTTGAGCGTTGGATTCGGATCGAGCCGGGTAACCGAGACCAGACCCCTGGCATTACTCATCTTTGAAGTGGTTAGTAACGTCTGCCACTGGGTATAATCCCCTCTCGCCATCGGCTCAGTACTTGGAGGCTGGGTTACCGCGTTTCCGGTATCGATATTGTGGTAGGCCAGTGCGCGCCCTCTATTAAACTTGATTCGTTCCATAAGAGCCGCATTGAGAGTGGTCGCTTGAGCCAGTTCATTCGCATCCATATTCTTGCTAAGCGCAACTCCTTGCATCCCGGCGAGCGCCAGTAGCCCGACTACCAATATTACGGATGCGATCATGCCTTCGATCAGGGTAAAGCCTGCCTGTCCTGCAGGTCGGCACCGTATCTTTTGAATTTCTCTTCTTTGACTCTTCATCATGGGCAGGTGGTCATTAAATTTTTGCACCAGTTGATTTTTCCACTCGGAGCAACCACAACTGAATAGATAGTTCCATCGGCAGATTGCAACGTGACCGTTTGATTGCCAATACCACCAGCCACTCTCAGGCCCTGCTGGTTAAACTGGATGGTTCCCAAGGTTCCAGGGACAGATGCAGCGAAGTCAGTTACGGCCGTTGTCGGAGGGGGGCCCAGAGCCGTCACCAGGATCATGCTTCCCCCCGTCACGTTACTTGGAAGACTCATAGGAGCAAAACCGCCGCCGAATGTCGCGCTGTACCTCCCATCAGCCGCCTTCAAAAACGTGGCTGTCATGGCTGTATTGCGATTTTTCGCTACCATTCTGGCTTGGACAAGATTTGATTGTAGTTCACTCGCTGCCTGTCTGAGCTGAGCGCGAGCGTTCCACTGAATGTAGGAAGGCACAGCTATGGCTGAGCCAATCCCAAGAATCGCCACGACGATCATTATCTCGATCAACGTAAACCCGTCAGCGTGGCTCTTCCGTCTGAGCATATAATTCGTCCAATTTTGTCTTGATGTACCCATAGCGCCAGTCACCTTCACGCAAGGGACATACCATTAAGAACACAAGGGCTGACAGCCATAAGCCATTGATATTAAACACTGCGTGGAAGATTGCTCTATTACGTATGAACCTTTTTCGGACTTACGAGAGACAATTTTCGTCGGAGAAAGAAAACCTCAATTGGAGGAATTTCTGAGCAGGCCGGAACGGTGAGACAAAAGAATGTTGCCCGATGCGGATGCTATAGATCGGCTATTTCATCGCCACAGCTCTGACTTGGCGATAGGTCGTGACCCCCTGGAGCGCCTTTCGAATGCCGTCTTGGACCAGTGTGACCATCCCCTCTTTCATTGCGAGAGTCAGCATCTGGGCGGTTTGCGACCGAGTCTGGATGAGATGTTTCATGCCTTCCGAGGGAAGCAGTAATTCATGGAGGGGCACTCGCCCCTTGAACCCGGTTCGGTTGCAAGCCTCGCAGCCTCGCCCGCGAGATAGACTCCAATCGGCTCGGTACTCGATGCCAAGGGTGGGCCAGTCCTGGGCCCCATAGCCCTGCACCAGTTCGTCATACTCCTGTCGGCTCGGATGATAGGCCTCCTTGCACTGCATGCAGACCCGTTTGCAGAGACGCTGGGCAAGCACTCCCAACATGGCGTCGGCAAAGTTGAATGAGTCGCATCCGAGATCCAACAGACGGATCACCGTCTCGACTGCACTGTTGGTGTGGAGCGTGCTGAGCACCAAATGGCCGGTCAGCGAGGCTTCAATGGCGATGTCGGCCGTTTCTTTGTCCCGCATCTCGCCGATCATGATGACGTCTGGGTCGGCGCGCAGGAACGCCCGCATCGCAGTTGCGAAGGTGAGGCCGATCTTCGAATGGACCTGAACTTGGCGGAGACCGTCCTGGGTTATTTCGACAGGGTCTTCGGCCGTCCAAATCTTTCGTTCGTCGGTATTGATGTGTTTGAGAATCGCGTGCAAGGTTGTCGTCTTGCCGGACCCGGTCGGTCCGACACAAAGGATGATCCCATGTGGTTTCTCTGCAATGGCTTGCATGGCCTGCAAAGTAGCTGGAGCAAAGTCCATTGCGTCGAGCGACATCGGTTGCTTGGCCGTCAGGAGACGCAACACGACATCTTCGTCCTGCCCCGAGGTGGGCAGGGTTGCAACACGTAGTTCCACCTCGCGATCCTTCGCCAGCCGGTACCGGATCTTGCCGTCTTGAGGTTTGCGACGTTCCGCGATGTCGAGATTGGCCATAATCTTGATGCGTGATACGACCGCGCGCCGATAGGCTGCGGGAATCCCCATGTAGGTGAAGCAGCTACCGTCGATGCGCAGGCGCACAGCCATGTCTTTACGATCTTCATAAGGCTCGATGTGAATGTCTGAGGCGCCGAGGCGGTCGGCTTCGGCAATCACTTGATTCGTCAGCCGCACGATGGCTGAGTCGTTCTCATCGATCCCGCCTGATACGGGATCGCCGGCTGGCTCAAGATGGATTTCATTGATCAACTCACCGAGAATGGAACCGATGGATCCGCTGGCTCCCTGCCCCCTGGCCAGATGGAGAAATTGCTCGATGTCCCGACGCAGGCCTACGGCATAGCGAATGGTCATTCCAGGAAATGCGCGCCGCACATCCCAGCTCTTGTCGAGATCGTGAGGATCGCTGGTAAGCACGTCGATCAATGAGCCTCGACGGGCAATCGGCAGCCAGAGGTTCTTCCTGAGATAGTCGAGGTTGAGCGTTTTTAACAGGTCCGCGTCGATGACCGTTCGTTCGTCATAGGGCAGGTAGGAACATTGATAATACTCGCTCAGGACAGACCCTAGAGCCTCCTTCGGGACACGATAGCGGTCGAGAAGCATCGTTTCGAGATCGACACTACCATCCTTTGAATCGTCGACCGCCGCCAATACGTCGGCCTGGCTGATGATTCCGCGATAGACCAGCGTATCCAACACGTTCTGTTCAATCGTGCAACGAGAGAGCTTCGACCAACGGCTGCCCTTCTTCCCTCCAGTCCCTCCAGCCACCAGATCTGTCTCAACCGTCATGCACAGGCCTTTCCTGCTCGCCCTTCTGCAAGCAGGCTATGGGAAAATCTGTGGATACGCCGGAGACCCGCCTGGTCTATTCGGTCTTTCTCCTGTATTTGGATGAACGAAACTAGCCAGATGAACCAGATAGACAGGATAGACCAGACGAACAAGATCGGCTGGCGGCCTTTTGCAGCATCCTGTTAATACTTCGCCAGCCAGGTTCCCGGCGCCCGATACACAACCGGAACCCCTCGAAACAGTCCCTGCGCCAAATCGACGTTATACCAAACCTCAATGCCGATGCCGGTTCCGATCGACGTCACGCTCTGCCCCGCCATCATCGCCCCGTACAGGCGAGTAGATCGTTCCGTCCTGATCGCACCAGCCGCATACAGCAGACCGTTGACGTGGATGCCGGATAATTGCACCGGTACCCTTGCTCCTAGCGACTCTGTCCCAAGCTGCGATGGGCTGAGGGCTGGGACAGATTTCCCTGCTGCGCGAGGTCTGCATACCACATGACCCTGCACGACCAGATGCCCTTCAAAATAGTCTGTATCCAGCACCAGCGTCCCCATATTATCGGCACGCGGCGATTGCCCATCGACTGTGTCGATAAAGATCAATCCATGATGGTCTCCAATGACCTGAGATTCCAGCGCATCTGCAGGCGTGATTCCCTGATCCGAGTCCGAGGCCCCCTGCGGATGGAGCAGCCCCATACGATCGAGCCGATAATAGGTCCCCCACCTCAGCGCGATCTTCTTGAGCGATCCGTAACCCCACTGATCGAGCCTCACCCCAGGCGTCGGATATTGCTGCTGGTGCACATTTTCAGGAAGTGGAGGATTCGTCCCTTGCCCTGGCGGAGGAGCGATGACCGAGACGGTCCCTCCAATCCAATATTCCGTCCAGCGATCCTGCGCAGACGGCATCTCGTGATATGACTGACCGGTAACTAGAGCCCCTGTGCTTTTAAGGGCAAGATCTTCGACTCGCTGCACCGCAAGATCGCCTAATACCCGTTGATCGCCCCAATGGACCATGACAGGAGACTCACCGCCTGGCTGCATGGCGCCGAGAGTCTGTCCAACTTGCACCGCCGAACGAATCGCGGGAATCGACAGAGCCCCAAGCTGAAGCTGAACCGTTCGCGTAACCGGACGGTGATCGACCGTCGTGGCCGTGACCTCAACCGTGCTCAGCAAGCCTGGCTGTAGAGGACCATACACTTTCAACTTCAATATGCGGCCAAGTCCTCCCAGGGCATTGTAAAATCCGCTGGGTGAATCGTTGAGCGTCTGATTGTCCACCTGGTTTGCCGCATCAAGGAGGATGTCGGGACGGTCAGCGGTCCCGACAAACTGCGAACGCCCCGCTACGTCGAAGAACGACGGTCCGCTCGTGAGATCTCCTTGACGCTTCACGAGCAAACCAGCCACCGATATCGGAGTGACAGTCGGATCGTGGAACCAACTCACCACAACATCCGCCGCACCGTCGGCCAGCTGCTGCGCGACGTTGTCCTCTTTCATGGCGCTGACGCCCGGTCCATCCTGACCTGCCAGATACAGAGATGTCATGCCGGCGACCCCAAGCAGAAAGATCAGCATGAGCGACGCGAGAAGCACGTGCCCCTCGTCACGAATATTCATAAATTCTGATGCGTCATGTCGTTCTATCTTCATATTCTTACTCCCGTACTTAATTGGCGGTGCCAGCATTATGTCCTGAGGCTGATTTCTCGAACCGCGCGAATCCCTCGATCGGACATCGTCACCTCAACAACGACCAGCTTCACGAGCGCTGGTTGTGTCACGGCCTGCCCCATTTCATCCCGGTAAGAGAACCGAGCCTCCCTGATATCTCCGACGAGGACGCTTGCGCCGCCATCAACCTGTCGCAGCAACCTCAGAACACCCTGCTCATCGCGACGGCTATAATAACGGACACGATTCAGGAGGGAGACAGAGGCTCCGGATGGAATTGCTCCCGTCAGCGGCTGCGTCACCGTAAGCAGATGCCGTTGTCCGTCACGAGCCAGGGCTAGCGTCTCGCAGCGCTCGGCCCAACAGGCCACAATGGTCTTCCGATCATCCCACCCTCGCCCATCTTCGACCGACAGAGCCATTTGGCCGATCGCCGCTGTTGCCGTAACCGTCGTCGAGAGACTTTGCAGATTCGCCGAAAATGCCACTGAGTCCGTAGCCGTCGTGGTGAGGGAGCCGGACCCTGCGAGCCGCAATTCCTGTTCAAGAACTTCTAACCCAAGGCGAAGATCTTGCTCTTGCGCGGCCTCACGTTGTTGCCTCATAAACTGCTGCTGGAAATAGGACAGAGCCTGAAGCGTCGCGCCCAAGACGACCAACCCAGCCACCATGGCAAACATCAGCTCAATCAGGCTGGTCCCAGCCTCCGTCCGTACTCTACGATGCATGCCTCTTGTATGCTGTCCTGGCCTCATTCTGTCACTCCCAGTGCTGTACGTCACCGGCTCCCCACGTACAGGGGATTGGCCCGCAGAGTGCCGACTCGTATTTCACGCTGGCCCTCACCAGTAGTGTAAACAGCGCGAGCTTCAATCAGCGCATGCCCTGAGGCCGACAGTGATCCGGCACGGCTTGGCGTTACCATCCAAACCAGTTGAACGCCATCCTGATTCCAACTACCGGAGTACACCCCATCGCCCGCCAACACATCGCCACCTGTTCCATCATCACGCATGACAAGGTCCGGGACACCATCGTGATTCAGATCATCCAGCAAGAGGCGATTCCATCGCACAGATCGTTTCGCTTCGATCCGCGACTCTGCCATCGCAAGGGCCCGCGTCGCCAAAGTGTCTGTTCGAAAACTTCGTTCTGCCGCCTGAAACGCCCCCATCGCACCGACCAGCCCAATCATTGTCAGCGTCATAGCCACCAGCACTTCGGCAAAACTGGCCCCGCCCTCTGTTTGGAATAATCGATCCCGCGTCATGAGACAGACACTCTTCCGGTGAGACTCACAGTGAATGTGGTTTCCCGGCCCTGACTATCACGCACGCGAATGGTTGTCGGGGTCACAGACCGGCCGCTGGGATGAAACAGAAGTTCTGGACCGGCGGTTGGCTCCTCGACGACCACTCCCTTGTCCGCATACTGATAAGCGTGCAGGATGCCTTCGGTATCCGCACGTCGAAGCGTGATCGTACGGCCCTCTCGATCGAATATGACTCGAAGACGCTCTCGCCTGGCCATCGCCAGCTGTCTAGCGAGCCGGAGTTCCGAAGCAATCTCTATCATGACGCTACGCGCCTGTCCCCTAGCCGCTAATGACTGATAACTCGGCACAGCCAACACAGCCATGATCCCCATAATCGCCAGTACGATGAGCAGCTCTATCAGACTCCAGCCTTGTTCCCGTTTCAGTGATTCTCTTGGCATGTCTACTCTCACGGAGGAGTTCCCCTTACGAGGATGAACAGGGTCTCCAAGACCCGTGCCCACGTTGTGCCGCACCAGATGGCTGAATGCTTTGTACGGAGCAAGAGAGAAATACCTAGCAGGTTCACGCGGTTTCATGTTGCCACGAGGAAATATGGAGGCAGAGAAGGCCTTCTACTGGCCAAAGAGAGGGAGAAAACCGGAACAGCGTCACACTATTGGATACAGAGATCAGCCCGAAGAGATACAGGGAGAATATCAGTAGCCTGGGTCAAGAAGACCTTGATACCAGTCGAGGAGCGGCTGGGCAAAGAACAGGGAGAGGAGGGCCCCCAACACAAGGAAGGGGCCAAAAGGGATATAGTCATCACGCTTGATGATGCGCAGGGAGATCAAACTGATGCCGATGATCGAGCCGGTGAGCGAGCCGATCATAATGGTGAGGAGCGCCGGCTTCCAGCCAAGAAATGCACCGATCATCGCCAGCAGCTTGATGTCCCCACCTCCCATCCCCTCCTTACCGAAGAGATAGGGACTCAGCCAAGCCAGGAGCCAGAGGAGACCGCCTCCCAGGGTGAGGCCGACCACAGAATTGATCACACCCACCGGCAACACAGTCACTGCGCCCAGAAGTCCGACCACCATTCCTGGCAGGGTAATGACATTGGGAATCATCTTATGGGTGAGGTCCGTTCCTGTCACCACGACCAACGCTGAAAACAACAGGGCATAGAGGGCTGCCGTCCAGGTTGGGCCGAAGTACCATAAGATAGTGAGATAGCCGAGGGCGTTGGTGGCTTCGACGAGGGGGTATCTTATTGAAATCGGCGAGCGACAGGCCCGGCATCGCCCAGCAAGCCACAGATAGCTCAGCAAAGGAATATTGTCGTAGAACCCAATAGGGTGAGCGCACGAAGGGCAATGGGAGCCGGGCCAGGCGATCGATTCACCTCGGGGCAGTCTGAAGATGCAGACATTGAGAAAACTGCCGATCAGCGCGCCGAGGATCCCGACTACAAGATAAAGAGACCATTCATGCATAATCGACTCGGGGGAAGATTCCGGCTCGGTCTACTCGAATCGTTTCGCAGGCAACATGAAATAAATTAGGTAGCTTCACTGAAACTGATCTCCGATAGTTTACTTATGGCGAGAGAGTTCTTATAATTGTTACCCGCTGAGCAAGGGCTTGTTTTGATCCTTACTCCGTGACGGTGAATTATACCGTACTATTCTATTCGTTAAAGGAGAACATGATAATGGCACGGACTGCAAAGGCGAAAACAAAACCTTCCCTGGCCAATCTGACCCCGCCGCCGCGCAAGAAGCGGCCGGAATCGCTCACCAGTCGTGAAAAAGAGATTCTTGAACTGATTTGGGCCGGGTTCAAAAACAAGGAAATCGGTCAACGGCTCAAGATCAGCGTCAAGACCGTCGAGGCGCATCGGGCCAATATGATGAAAAAGATGCGTGTGTCGAACACGGCTCAGTTGCTCAAAACCGCGATCCAAGACGGGACGATCAAGATTCGGTAGGCTTCGCCTGATGTGCGACGCTTTTGCGGCGCTGGCGAACCGCTTCGAACAACGTGACAGCTGCTGCGGCTGAGACATTCAGCGACTGTATGCGGCCCTGCATCGGAATCCTGATGCGGTCATCGCACTCCCCCAACACACCAGGGCGAAGGCCTTCTCCCTCCCCTCCTAATACCAGCGCGATCGGTCCGGTCATGTCGATGTCAGTATGGAGCTTCGTCGCTTGGGGATCCACGCCATAGATCCACAGGCCTTCCTCTTTGAGATCCTGAATCAGACGAATCAGATTGCTCACGCGTCCGACTGCAATATGATCAATCGCTCCAGCCGATACTTTTGCCACCACTGATGTCAGGCCGACTGCGCGGCGTTCCGGGATGAAGACCCCGTGGACACCAGCCGATTCGGCCGTCCGCAAGACCGCTCCTAAGTTGTGCGGATCTTCGACCCCGTCAAGGAGCACGAGAAATGGCTTCTCGCCTCGGGTCTTCGCCCGATCAAGGATCTGCTCCATCGTGTCATAGGGTTTTGCGGCGATTAGGGCGATCACACCCTGGTGGGTTCCGCCAGGCGCCAGACGGTCGAACGCTGGCGGCGGCTCGATATGGACAGGAATCCCCTGCGCCTTCGCAAGTTGGACAAGATCGTGGAATTGCCGATCGGTGCGGAGGACTAGAAGCCGCTGCAAGGGCCGCGTGCCGGCACGCAAGGCTTCGCGCACGGCATGCAGTCCGTAAATCAGTTCCGGCTGACTATCGCTTCCACCGGCTGGTGCCGTCGGGCTTGTCCTCGATGGCGATGCCGCGGGACGCGAGGAACTGACGAATCTCGTCGGCCTTCTTGAAGTTCTTCTGTTTTCTGGCTTCATCGCGTTCGATCCGCTTCCCTTCAATCTCTTCGTCGGTCAAAGCTGGCACAGTTGACTGCTGCGCCCTTAAAGGCAGAGGTGGGCCAGGCTGACTCACCTCCATAACCCTGGACCTCGGAGAAGATGGATTCTCCATCCCCACGGTCTGACCGATTGGCTTCTGGCCAAATTGCCACTGCTCCAGCTGAAACAATCCCAGGACTTTTCCCAGCGCATGAAACTCGTTTCGAGCAATCTTCCGCGCCTCAGAGGAAAGACCCTGATCCAGCAGTTTGTTTACACCACTCCGCATTCCCTGCAATGCGGCGATCGCCACCGGCGTGTTGAAGTCATCATCCATCGCCGCTCGGAATGCGACTTTGCAACGCTCGATCGCTTCTATCAACCCCTTGTCAGCTGTGGCTCTATGTTCAGACTCTTTCAGTCGCATGAACAGATCGTAGAACCCGTTCAGCGCATTCTTTGCTTCTTCGATGCTCTTATCGGAAAAATCCAACGGGCTGCGATAGTGGGTCCCTAGCAGGAAATACCGCAACATCTCCCCGGTTTCCGCTTCAGGCCAATTAGATTTCTCGAAGATTTCACGAATCGTAAAGAAGTTCCCCAATGACTTGGACATCTTCTCCTGGTTGATCTGCACGAAACCATTGTGCACCCAGTATCGCGCAAACTCCTTGCCGGTGGCGCCACAGGATTGAGCAATTTCGTTTTCGTGGTGAGGAAAAATGAGATCCATTCCCCCGCCATGAATGTCGAACGTTTCACCGAGGTGCTTCATGGACATAGCCGAGCATTCGATGTGCCAGCCTGGCCGCCCTGGACCCCAGGGGCTGTCCCATGAGGGCTCACCAGGCTTGCTGCTCTTCCAAAGCGCAAAATCCATCGGATGGCGCTTTCGTGCATCCACCTCCACTCGCGCGCCGGCTTGCAGATCCTCGAGTTTGCGTTTCGAGAGGCGGCCATAAGGCTGATATTTCTCAACCTGAAAATAGACATCGCCGTCCACTGGATAGGCAAGGCCCTTCTGAATCAGTGTACTGACCAGATTGATGATCTCGGCCATATGTTCGGTCGCTTTGGGCTCGTTCGTCGCCCGTCTGATTCCGAGCTTCCCCATGTCCTGATAGTAAGCCTCGATGAACTCAGCGGTGATCGCGTCGCAGGATACACCTCGTTCATTCGCCCGCTTGATGATCTTGTCATCCACGTCGGTGAAGTTCTTGACAAATACAACCTGGTAGCCAGTGAACTCAAGATATCGCCTCATCACATCGAACACCAGCGCGCTGCGCGCATGGCCGATATGGCAATAGTCGTAGACGGTCACGCCGCAGACATACATCCGCACGGTCTTCGGCTGGAGCGACTGGAACGACTCTTTTTTCCCTGTGAGGGTGTTGTAGATCGAGAGCATGGCTGATTACAACTCCGGAGTGACGCGGCGCTTGGGCCAATGGGACCAGAGAAAATAACCCACGGCGAGCGCCAGGCAGAGGCCGATCACGATGTCGAATTGATGGAAATAGTCTCTCAGATGCTCCCACTGCTCTCCCATTTTTACACCGATATAGGCCAACAGATAGCACCAGGGCAATGCACCGAGAAACGTGTAGAGCATGAATCGATAAATATTCACTCTGGCGATGCCAGCCGGCAACGAGATGAAGGTCCGGACGACCGGAAGCATCCGGCTGAAAAATACGGCGGCATCGCCATATTTCGCGAACCATCGATCCGCCATCTCGACGTCTTTTTTCGACACCAGCACATAGGGCCCGTATCGCTCGACAAAGGGACGACCGCCCCACACACCGGCGTAGTAGGCCACAACCGACCCGGCGACGTTCCCAATGGCGCCGGCCAATGTCACTCCTAGCATTGTGAACTGTCCCGTCGCCACGAGATACCCGGCAAAGGGCATGATGATTTCGCTGGGCAATGGGATACAGGCGCTCTCAATGGCCATGGTGAGGAAAATGCCGGTGTAGCCGAATGTCGAGATCATTGACACGATAAACCGGCTTAGCTCTGTAATGATCGCTTCGATCAGACTCCCCACAGCCCTAGCTCCTCTGCTTGCCCTTCAGTTTCGATGATGAAACCACCCGGCGCACACCTTGTCGGCGTACTGTTTCCCACTTTCGGAATCGATCCAACACCCCATGGTTCGTTGTATCGAGGTGAATAGGGGTGAGCGAAACCGCCCCTTGCTCAAGCGCCTCATGGTCTGAATCCTTGCTGCGGCTCCACGACACACGGGTACCGGCAATCCAATAGTAGGTCCGGCCATGCGGATCGGTCTTTTCAATGATCGGATTCTCGAAACGCCTGCGGCTGAGACAGGTGATTCGAACTCCGGTGATCGACTTGAATGGCCGATTTGGGATATTCAGATTCACCAGTGTTTCGTCCGGCAGACCTTCTTTCAAAATCAAGCGCGCGATACGAACGGCATACCGAGCGCCGGCGTCAAAATGAAAATGTTCCTGCCCCTCCTGCGACACAGCCATCGATGGAACACCGAGAATCGTTCCCTCCATTGCTGCCGAGACAGTCCCGGAATACAACACGTCGTCACCAAGGTTTACGCCGTTATTGATTCCCGACACGAGGAGATCGGGTGGCGCCGGCATCACTTTCAGCACGGCCAGGTTCACACAATCGACCGGCGTGCCGCTGACAGCGTAGACCCTTGTCCCACACTGCTGCACTCGCAGCGGTTTATGAAGCGTCACCGCATGCGCCGCCGCAGTCCGCTCACGATCCGGCGCAACCACCCACACTTCTCCCACTTTCGACAAGGCTTTGGCGAGCGCCGTCAAACCAGGCGAGTGAATCCCGTCATCGTTCGTAACCAATATGCGCATGGTCTCGTCAGGAACAAAAAGAGCTGCACAGGGCAGCTCAAGTAACCAGGCTGAGGCTAAGATTGAGGCTGAGGGTAGAGAAACGGCTTGGTTCCTTTGCCCTCGTACTATTCCTTCACCCCAACCTAAGCCTTAACCTCAACTTTCTAAGAAATTGGTCGGGGCGAGCCGATTTGAACGGCCGACCACTCGCACCCCAAGCGAGTACGCTACCGGGCTGCGCCACGCCCCGACGGGCTCTATTCAATTTCACAGGCTACCGCATTGTCTCCTCGGAAGCGGCTGGAATGCAACCGGTTCGCAACAGACGCAGGGGGACTGTTGTCAGTCGGAATGCGACTCCAACACTTTGAGAATTGCCTGGAGATTCCCTCGCAGTTTCTGCGCGAGTTCTTTGGGGCCCACCCGTTGGTGTGCGACCCGGCCGCGCCTGGCCCAATACCGTTTGACGCCTGCAAGCGTATGCCCTTCTTCATAGAGCATCCGCTTGATCTCCAATACCGTTTCGACTTCGCGCCTGACATAGAGCCGCTGATTCCCACGACTTTTCTTCGGCTTGAGAAACGGAAATTCCGACTCCCAGAACCGCAACACGTAAGCCGGTAGCTTGGTAATTTGGCTGACTTCGCCGATTTTATAAAAAACCTTGCTGCCCAGCCTGGGCTCGTTCCCCATGACCGGTCCTCGTGATGGGATGAGTTAAGGTGGTTGAACGAACTATGAATTGACGTACTTCTTAAACACTTGACTGGGACGAAAGGTCACCACACGACGAGGCGTGATTCCTATTTCTTCTCCGGTTCGAGGGTTCCGGCCCTTCCGCGCCCCCTTACTGCGCACCACAAAGTTTCCGAACCCGGCAATCTTGACCGACTCTCCCTTATGCAACACTTCTTTCAACATATTCAGCACAAGTTCGACAATATCCGCCGCTTCGTTTTTTGAAATACCGACCTGCTTGTAGATTTCGTTCGCGATATCTGCCTTTCGCATGCGTTCCCCTCCGACAACCGCACAAACTTCTTGAATGATCGTCCCTGTACCGACTACGAACAATTAGCAGTTTTGCTATAAGTTACGTGAGGTTATACAACCTGTCAAGAAGAAAGATGTCGGGTCGGATGTCCCACTCATTCGTCTTTGACAAGCAACTTGTACTCGATGCTGTCCGCCAGCGCCTGCCAGCTTGCTTCCATGATGTTCTCGGACACGCCGACAGTGCCCCATTTATCCTTATGATCGCCTGATTCGATCAACACCCGGACCTTGGACTCCGTCCCGCGATTGGCCGACAGTACTCGCACCTTGTAGTCGAGCAGTTTGACTTCTTGGAGTTGAGGGTAGAACTTTTCCAACGCTTTCCGCAACGCATGATCGAGCGCATTGACCGGACCGTCTCCGACTGCTGCCGCATGTTCCACTACTGCACCGACCTTGACCATCACGGTGGCCTCTGAGGAGGAGGTTCCATGATCTTGTTTTTTTTCGACAATGACCCGAAAACCCAAGAGTTGGAACGATGGCCTGTGGGTTCCCATCGCTTTCCGCATGAGCAACTCAAAGGAGCCTTCCGCTGCCTCAAACTGGTAGCCCTCGCTTTCACGCTCCTTCAAGGTATCGATCAGTTCTTGCAACTTGGCGTGCCCCTTGTCCAATTTGATTCCATAGGCCTCGATCTTCTCCCGCAACCCACTCCGACCCGCCGCATCTGACACCAGCACACGCTGGCGGTTGCCGACCAACTCCGGGGTCACATGTTCATAGGTTGCAGGATTCTTGAGCACCGCATGGATATGCACCCCACCCTTGTGAGCAAATGCCGAATCGCCCACATAGGGTTGGTGCTTATTGGGCATGAGGTTCGCGATCTCCGTCACGAACCCCGAAACCCGTTTGAGATGGCTCAAACGGTCATTCAACGCCGGACGTTTCATCTTCAGTTCAAGATTGGGAATAATCGAACAGAGATTGGCATTGCCGCACCGTTCGCCGATCCCGTTAATCGTCCCTTGCACTTGCACGACCCCGGTTTCGATCGCCACCAGCGAATTTGCGACGGCCATTTCGCAATCGTTGTGGGCATGAATCCCCAAGGGTACCGCACATTCCCGCCGAACGATCTGGCAGATATCTTTGATTTCCCAGGGCATCGATCCGCCATTGGTGTCGCAGAGAATCACCCGTTCGGCTCCGGCCTCAACGGCGTGACGAATGGTCTCCAGCGCGTAATCCGGATTGGTCTTGAATCCGTCGAAGAAATGCTCCGCATCGTAGAACACCCTCCGTCCTTTCGAACGAAGATGGGCCACGGAATCGCTGATGAGTTCGAGATTCTTCACCAGGGAAATGCCGAGCGCATCGGTGACGTGCAACGACCAGGTTTTTCCGAAGAGCGTGATGATCGTGGTCTCTGCCTCAAGCAATGCCCGGATATTCGGATCCTTCTGTACCGCGTTGCTCGATTTTCTCGTCGCCCCGAATGCCACCACCGTCGCCGTCTGCAACGGAATGGTTTTGATCATCCGAAAGAACTCGATGTCTTTCGGGTTCGCCCCGGGCCATCCGCCTTCAATAAACTGCACACCCAGCCCATCTAACTGTTGGGCGACCCGAACCTTGTCTTCAGCTGAGAAACTGACATCTTCGGCCTGGGCTCCATCCCGTAAGGTCGTGTCATAAATCTCCAGCGTTGCCTGGAGAGCGGCTGACGAAGACGCGCCAGACGACACAGCTCTGAGCGGCTGGCCTTGAGAGGATCGTGGTTGTGTAGATTTTCGAGCCATAGAGGAAACGATACCAGGAGAGGGACAACCCTGTCGAGACTCACATCGCCGAAATCCGCTATTTCACACTCCGGTCCCCTGCCGGCGACTGATCCAATCCAAACGCGTTATGGAGCGAGCGCATCGCGAGCTCAACATACTTTTCATCGATGACGCAGGAGATCTTGATCTCCGACGTGCTGATCATGAGAATATTCACGCCTTCCTGCGATAAGACTTCGAACATCTTGGCGGCGACTCCTGAATGGGAGCGCATCCCTACGCCGACCAGCGAGACCTTCGCAATCGCCTCGGTTACGGCAACCGATTTGGCCTCGACACTTTTCGCCACATCCTGAATCAGCGGCAGAGCTTTCTTGATGTCCGCCCGTGGAATCGTGAAGGAAATATCCGTCAATCCTGACTGACTCATATTCTGGATGATCATGTCGACATTGATGTTGGCCTTGGCCACAGGCCCAAAGAGTTTGGATGCAATACCCGGTTTGTCCGGCACGCCCACAATCGTGATCTTGGCTTGGTTTCGATCGCCGGTGACTCCCGATACCGCAACCGCTTCCATATCCTCATCTTCACGTGTCACGAGCGTCCCCTTTCCTTCTTTGAAGCTGGAGTTCACCTCCACCGGCACGTTGAACTTTGCGGCAAATTCGACGGAGCGGCTCTGCAGAACTTTGGCGCCCAAACTGGCCATTTCCAGCATTTCCTCATAGGAAATCCTGTCGATTCGTCGAGCCGCCGGCACAATGTTGGGGTCCGACGTGTAGACACCGTCGACGTCGGTAAAGATGATGCACCGATCGGCCTTTAGCGCCGCCGCCAATGCGACGGCTGTGAGATCGGAGCCTCCGCGCCCCAACGTCGTGACATCCGATTGCTCGTTGATCCCTTGAAAACCGGCAACCACTGGAATAACCCCGTTGAGCAGAGCCTCGCGGATTCGATCGGCGCTCACACGGGTGATACGCGCTTTCGTATGGGCGCTGTCGGTCATGATCCCGACTTGGCGCCCTGTAAAGGATTGAGCATCGAGTCCCCGCGCCCGCAGTGCCATCGCCAGCAAGGCGATGGTCACCCGCTCTCCGGTCGACAGCAACATGTCGAGTTCGCGATCGTCCGGCAGCGGCGCAACTTCATTCGCCAACCGAAGCAATCGATCCGTTTCTCCGCTCATCGCTGACAGGACTACCACAATGCGATGGCCATCTTTATAAGCCTTCTCCACGCGGTCCGCCACACGGTGAATCCGTTCGACCGTACCCACCGATGTCCCCCCATATTTCTGGACAATCAGCGCCACGACCGTCAGGTTCCTTTTGCGAACAGTCGCATGACGAACTTCGTTGCATCACGAGGAGGCACGAGCGAGGCTCTAGCATCGGCTTCGATAAATCTCCTGGTGGCCTCGGAAGAGGGGGCTGCCGCACTATCACGATAGGCAAAAAACCCAGGACCTTCTGCCGCCTGACCATGATGCACGTTACCCGAGTCGCAAACGGCCACGATGCGATAGGCTCCCAATTTAGCCAGTCCTTCGAGTAGCGGCCCCACCAGCTCGCGATCGACCGCTTCGATCCCCTTCACCTTGGCCGCGACATCCGCCCCGTAGACAACCTCGTCCGGTAACTCCACATGCACGTAGGCAAAATCATGTTTCTTGAGTTCGCCCAGGGCAACCGCCGCTTGAGTGCGAAGATCCGCACCGGCCAATCTCGCGCCGTCCACGGCTTCGAGCCCGGCCATGATGCCGAGTCCGCGATGGACATCGTTCGGTGAAACCACTACACCGGACATCTTAAATCGCTCAGAGAGGCTTGGCCAGAGAATGGCCTTGCCTTGGCCCCAGAGCCAGAGACAATTAGCCGGCTTCTGCCCGGCCCCCAGCCGTTCATCGTTGAGGGGATGATCTCGCAAAATCTGAAACGAAGCATCCATGAGTTTCCAGAGAATGTCGGATCCGTCTCCCGTCGGCAACACATCGGCGATCGGTCGACCAACCAATAATTGCGGATCGGTACAAACCGCTCGCGACTTTCCGCCGACCCATACCATGAGATGACGATGGCCTAACCCGGGGTAAAACTGAATCATCTCAGACCCGAGCTGCTCATTGATTGCCTCGATCAATTCGCGGGCCTCTTCTGTCGAGATCAGGCCCGCGGTCGCATCATCCATCACCATGTGTGGTCCGAGCTTCTTGATCTCGTTCAATCCGCCTTTACTTCCAGATTGAGCATCCGCCCGCAGCGTGACCATCGTACAGCGATAGACCACATCATGCTCACCGATGGCCACCCCCAAACTGGCGGCTTCGAGCGGACCGGGACCCTGATAGTATTTCTTGGGATCGTACCCGAGTATGGCGGTTCCCATCAGACCGTTTCCCTGCCGCATATTCTCAGGCGCCGCGGCCAAGAGCCCAAGCTCTCCGCCTTGCGCAAGGCGATCCAGGTGAGGGGTCGAAGCCGCCTGTAGAGGAGTCCGTCCGCCCAATTCCTTCCGAGGATGGTCTGCCATCCCGTCGGCATGGAGAATCACATGTTTCATAAAAGCCCTGCGCTCATTGTGTCTACACCCTTAAAAGACGAGCGACATCCTCCCGCGTCGCTCTAACGGTTTTCGGTTGGGTCGATACGCTGATGGCTGTGTCGGCATCTTTCAATCCATGGCCGGTCAAGGTGCAGACCACTACCTCACCTTCACGCAACCCACCCTGCTTGCTCAACTTCATCACGCCGGCAACCGAAGCAGCGGACGCCGGCTCGCAGAAGACCCCCTCCGTCGCCGCCACCGCCCTATAGGCCTGGAGAATTTCTTCGTCGGTCACCGAATCGATCGCGCCCGCGGATTCCTTCACGGCACTCAAGGCTGTTTCCCAGCTGGCAGGATTGCCGATTCGAATCGCCGTGGCAACAGTCTGCGGATTCTCCACGATGCGGCCAAGCACGATGGGCGCGGCGCCGGCCGCTTGAAATCCAACCATGCGAGGCAGCCGCGTGGATTGATTGGCCGCACGATACTCCCGGTACCCCTTCCAATAGGCGGTAATGTTGCCGGCATTCCCCACCGGCAACACATGAACCGTCGGGGCATCGCCGAGCTGATCGCAGACTTCCATCGCGGCGGTTTTCTGCCCCTCGATCCGATAGGGGTTGATCGAGTTGACCAGTTCAATGTGGTAGGTCACAGACAATTCTTTGACGATGGTCAAGGCCTGGTCGAAGTTTCCTTCAATCTGGATCACTGTGGCTTGATGCATCATGGCCTGGGACAGTTTCCCCATTGCAATCTTCCCGGCAGGAATCAACACATAAACCGCCAGGCCCGCCCGCGCGCCATAGGCTGCTGCGGAGGCGGAGGTATTCCCGGTCGAAGCGCAAATCACCGCCTTGGCACCGGACTCAACAGCCTTTGAGATGGCCATCGTCATGCCGCGGTCCTTGAAGGATCCCGTCGGATTCATGCCTTCGAATTTGAGATAGAGATCGATGCCAGGCGCAATCTGCTTAGCCAGCCGCGTCGCCCTGATGAGCGGCGTGTTGCCTTCCCCGAGCGTCACCACGGGGGTCCGGTCGGTCACCGGCAGAAACTTTCGATATTCTTCGATCACACCATGCCAGCGATTCATCGCATTACTCGTCCTTACCCTCGACCCGGATCAAGGTGGTGGGCTCGGAAATGAAGGCCATGCGATTGATCGCTCGCAATGCCGTTTGGACATCGCGCTCTGCGGCGGTATGGGTCTTGATCACAACCGGAACCGTTTGCCCTTCGCGGCGCCCCTGTTGGAGGACGGACGAGATACTGATGCCACACCGCCCCAACTCCCCCGCAATTTGCGACAAGACACCGGGGCGGTCCAATACCATAAACCGGAGGTAGTAGAGCGAGCTGATTTCTTCCATCGTCCGCATCCGAAGCGGCCGACGCTGGTCCTGCCGAAACGAAGCAGGCGGCACTCGCCCAACCGCGCCTTTCAACAGATTACGCGCAATGGCAACGAGATCGCCGACCACCGCACTGCCGGTCGGCATAGAGCCGGCGCCCCGGCCATACAGCACCACGTCGCCCACGGCATCGCCGACCAGTTGAATCGCGTTGTAGACTCCTTCGACCTGGGCAATTGGAGACGAGGAGGGCAACATCGTGGGGTGCACTCTGGCTTCAACTTCGTCGCCGACCAGCTTGGCAATGCCCAGCAGCTTGATCGTACAACCGAACTCTTTGGCGTAGGCGATGTCGAGCGGCGTGATGTGGGTAATCCCCTCGGTGTATACCTCTTTCACATTGACCGGCGTACCATAGGCCAATGCCACCAGTATCGCCAGCTTGTGTGCCGAATCGATACCGGCCACATCGAATGTCGGATCCGCTTCGGCATACCCGGCCTGCTTCGCTGCGTCGAGTACCGTCTCAAAACTCTGGCCTTCATGGGTCATGCGCGAGAGAATGTAATTGGCCGTCCCGTTGATGATCCCATAAATGGATTGGATGGTGTTGGCCGCCAACCCTTCCCTCAAAGCCTGGATGACGGGAATCCCTCCACCCACGCTCGCTTCGAAGCCGAGGTCGACGCCCTTGCTGGAAGCGGCGGTAAATATTTCTTCTCCGTGTAACGCAAGCAAGGCCTTATTAGCAGTCACGACATGTTTGCCTGCTGCAATGGATTCCAGAATTATGCGTTTGGCAATATCGCAGCCCCCGATCAACTCCACGATGATGTCGATCGACGGATCGGTGAGAATCTGTTTCGCATCGGTCGTGAGGAGCCCTGGCGGCAGGGTAAGACCTCGGTCCCGTGTCACATCGAGATCTGCAATCCGGACGATTTCGATCGGCACACCGACCCGGCGGCTGATTAAAGCGGCATTCTCCAAGAGAATCTTCGCGACGCCCGTTCCGACCGTTCCGAATCCAATAATGCCGACGCCCACGCGCGAAATCACTCTTCCGCCCCCTCAAGCTTCAGCGCCTTGCGAATGCCTCGCACGGCTTGCCTTGTACGATGTTCATTTTCGACGAGGCCGAACCGCACATATTCATCTCCGCCTTCACCGAATCCGATCCCGGGAGACACGGCCACTTTTGCCTCGCGGAGCAGGAGCTTCGAAAACTCCAACGACCCCGAAGACCGATAGGGCAATGGAATTCTGGCCCAGACAAACATGGTCGCCACAGGCTTGTTCACCTGCCATCCAATACGATTCAGCCCACTCACCAACACATCGCGACGCTTCTGGTAGCGCAGCACCGTCTCCTTCACACAATCTTGCGGCCCATTGAGGGCAATGACGCTGGCAATCTGAAGAGGCTGAAAAATACCGTAGTCGAGGTAACTCTTGATTTTCGCCAGAGCTCCAACAACCTCGCGATTGCCGCAACAAAATCCCACGCGCCAACCGGGCATGTTGTAGGCCTTGGAAAGGGTATAGAATTCGACGCCGATATCCTTCGCCCCGGGAACCTGCAGGAAGCTCGGCGCCTTATACCCATCGAACACCAAGTCGGCGTAGGCCAGGTCATGAATGACGATTACGTTATGTTCTTTGGCGAAGGCGACGATCTTCTTAAAGAATCCGAGATCCACCACGGCGGTGGTAGGATTATGCGGAAAATTGATGACCAAGATCTTCGGCCTTGGGAAAGTCTGGCGATAGACCCTCTGTAAATCGTCGAAGAAGTCACTGTCCGGGCGTAACTCGACCCCGCGGACTTCTCCGCCCGCAATGATGAAGCTATACATATGAATGGGATAGGTCGGAGTCGGTGTCAGGACGACATCGCCTGGGCCAATCAAGGCTAGGGCCAGATGCGCCAATCCTTCTTTGGAGCCGATCGTAACAATGGTCTCGGTCTCAGGGTCCAGATCGACATCGTAATTCCGCTTGTACCATCCCGCGATCGCATGCCGCAGTTTCGTAATCCCGCGCGAGGCCGAATAGCGATGATTTTTCCCCTTCCTCGCTGCCTCGATCATCTTCTCGACGATATGGCTCGGCGTCGGTTGGTCAGGGTTTCCCATTCCGAAATCGATAATGTCTTCGCCCTTCTGGCGAGCCTCAAGCTTGAGGCTCTGCACCTGGGCAAACACATAAGGCGGCAGCCGTTTGATGCGATAAAATCCGTCGCCTAATCCCACGAGATCCCCTGTCAGTCATCCTCACACGAGCCGAAGCAATCGAGTGATTGCCTTCCACCGTATAGAGGGCCTATTCTAATGGCGCAGAGCATATCTAGTCAAATTATGTCGTGATTCTGTGGGGTTCGGCATCTCGACCCTTTGGAAGGACTGGGACAACCGGCTACCAACTCCCTCACCCAGTCCTTGCCCATCCCAGTCAATTTCTGTTACAACTGCAACGCCTTTCGCACTCATCGCGCAGCTCAGTTTCTCCTTGCTCCACATGACAGAATGGAGGGTCCGTGCCACGACTTGGGGTGAACATCGACCATGTGGCCACGTTGCGGCAGGCCCGTGGTGGAACAGACCCGGACCCCCTTGCCGCCGCCGTATTAGTGGAATTAGCAGGGGCCGATGGCATCGTCGTCCACCTCAGAGAAGATCGGCGTCATATTCAAGACCGTGATCTTCGCCTCTTGCGGGAACTGATCCACACCAAGCTTGATCTGGAGATGGCCGCCGACGAAACGATGGCCAAAATTGCCATAGCGATCAAGCCGGACCTCGTCACACTCGTCCCGGAACAGCGTCAGGAACTCACGACTGAAGGGGGCCTGGACGTAGCCGGCCATAAAGATCGTATCCAGCAGATCGTGAGCATGCTCCACGAGGCAAGCATTCCCGTCAGCCTCTTCATTGAGCCGGATTTGGCCCAAGTCAAAGCTGCGCACAGAGTCTCGGCCGATTTTATCGAACTCCATACTGGCCGATATGCGAATGCCAAGCGTTCGAAAGATGCCGACGACGAAGTCGAGGCTATTACACAGGCCGCGAAACTCTCCTCCAAACTCGGCATGGGCGTCAATGCCGGACACGGCTTGGACTATCGCAATCTGACGCGACTGATCCATATTCCGGAAATCGTCGAATACAACATTGGTCACAGCATCATTGCCCGAGCGGTTCTGGTGGGCCTCGACCAGGCCGTGAGGGAGATGAAAGCGTTGCTAAGTTGAACCATCGCGCCGATGTTGACACCCGGCGTTCCTCCAGAGACCCTGCGATTCGCCCTTGTCATGACATTGCAACCTAAGCAACAGACTTCTTTCCTCCCTTCGCTCACCCGATTCCTCGTGCGGGATCCATCCCGCACGCAAGGCCACCGATGAAGATTGTGACCGGAGCCGAGATGCAGACGCTCGATCGCCGCATGATCACCGAAGCGCATGTCCCCAGTACCGTCTTGATGGAGCGGGCCGGCGAAGGAATTGTCAGGTATCTGGAGGAACACTGTGGACCAGTGCGAGGCAAGACCATTACCATCCTCTGTGGAAAAGGGAACAACGGCGGAGACGGATTGGTTGTGGCCCGACTGCTTCACCGCCGACGCGCGAGGATTCACGTGGTCCTCCTCACCCCGATCACCGACCTGAGTCGCGATGCCGCGACGATGTATCGCCGGCTCGTTCGAGTTACCGGGAAAGCAGCGATCGTTCGATTCCGGTCTGCCGACCAAGCGAGCCCACTCCTCGCCTCCAGCGACATCCTCGTCGATGCCCTCCTTGGCACCGGATTGTCCTCCCTAGTGACCGGAGCCTATCGTGAGGCCATCGAACTCATCAACAATGCCGGGAAGCCAGTCATCGCAGTCGATATCCCATCCGGCCTCCATGCCGATACCGGCGCCATCCTAGGGAGCGCGATCCGCGCCACATTGACGATCGCATGTGGCCTCCCGAAGCTCGGCCTCTATGTCGGTGCAGGGATCGATCAAACCGGCGTAGTCCATGTCGTCGATATCGGCATTCCACAGGCCTATGTGGATACCATCGAGAGCCAGACCCTGCTCCTGACGAGCGACAGTGCTTTTCAGGCTCTACCGGAACGCCTACCCTCCTCCCATAAGGGAACGTTTGGCCATGCGGGGATTATTGCGGGGTCTGTCGGGAAAACAGGCGCGGCAGCATTGGCGGCCCGGGCGGCCCTCCGCATTGGAGCCGGCCTGGTGACCGTGGCCACCCCCAGCAGTGTCAATGATGTATTGGAAGCCAAGCTACTGGAAGCGATGACGCTGCCGATGCCTGAAACGAAGGCGCGGACACTGGCCCGCTCAGGACTCGATCGTGTCGTTGCCTTTATCCAAGCCCGCACGGCGATTGCCATTGGTCCCGGGCTCTCGACCCATCCTGAAACCGTTGAACTTGTTCAGTCGATGATGAAACATCTGGATCGCCCCTCGGTTCTGGATGCCGATGCACTGAATGCCTTGGCCGGACGAGCCTCATTACTGACAGAATGTAACACTCCCCCCATTCTCACCCCGCACCCAGGTGAAATGGCCCGGCTCGAAGTCGATGCCACTACGCAGAGCGTCAACGCAGACCGCATCGGCACCGCCAGACAATTTGCCAGAGCACGCGGCGTGTTCGTCGTCTTAAAAGGCGCACGAACCGTCATCGCACGCCCCGATGGGCTCGTCGCCATTTGCCCGACCGGCAATCCCGGCATGGCCACGGCAGGAACCGGCGACGTCTTGACCGGCATGATCGTCGGCTTACTGGCGCAGCGGGTTCCCGCATGGGAAGCCGCCTGTGCCGCAACCTATTTCCATGGATTGGCCGGCGATTTGGCTTCCAAGCATCTCGGTCAGCCCGGAATGCTCGCCAGCGACCTGATCGCTCAGATTCCTTATGCGCTCCTACGGACGACAAAGGCTTAGCATGGCCAGGCCAGCCAAGACGAAACAGCCTACCGCTCGCCGTAGCGCCGTGTCGAACCGGCCCTGGCAACTGCTATCCACATCGCACCGGCACACCGATCGGCTAGGCCAAGCAATCGGCCGCGCGCTCCGCGGGGGAGAAACGATTGCACTCTACGGGCCGCTCGGAGCCGGCAAGACGGCGCTCGTTCGCGGGATCGCACAGGGGCTAGGCGCATCGCCGGCGGCAATCAGCAGCCCGACATTCGTCATGATTCACGAATACGATCAAGGACGCCTGCCGCTTGCCCATGTAGATCTGTACCGTATTCGCTCGCTCCGCGAACTTGAATCGATAGGACTGACCGAGTATTTCTCCGGCCGAACCGTGACGGCAATAGAATGGGCCGACAAGGGCCTGGCTGCGCTGCCGCAGGACCGGATCGAAATTACGCTGAACCATCGCGCTGCGCAGAGCCGGGCGATTCAGTTTCGCGCAACAGGGCCGAAGTCTGACGAGGTCATTTCTCGCGCGCGCATACAGCACGGTGAGACCGGCAAGGCGCATCGAACGCCGCCACGCCGAGATGTAAAAAGAGAGGCACCGACGAGGTCATGATTAGGCTGATTCTGGTCGGAGTACTGCTGCTCCTCTCCCTGGCTTTTTTCCTTCAGAACCAGGAGCAGGAAGTCACGCTCCGATACTTCTTTGGACTCTTTGAAGCCTCGACGCCAATCTATAAACCCATCTTGGCGGGGTTCGCCGTCGGGCTGCTCGTCTCCGGCATTCTGCTCTTTCCTCCATGGGTGCGGAGCCGTATAGAACTCCGCCGAAAAACCAAAGCGCTGCAAGAGGCCGAAGTCGATTTAGAACGGCTCCGCCTCTCGCTCGATAAAGTTTCCGGCCGAGTATCCCCCACCCCAGCCGGCGAAACACATCGAGACCAACGCGATGAGTGATACAGACGCCTCACCCTTGATGCGGCAATACCGCGAGATCAAGCGCGGCTATCCCGACGCCGTGCTGTTGTTCCGCGTCGGCGACTTCTACGAAATGTTTTACGCGGACGCGCAGATCGCCTCCAAACTGCTCTCCATTGCCCTCACCTCTCGCGACAAATCCAGCGCCAACCCGGTTCCACTCTGCGGAGTGCCCTACCATGCGGCACAAGCGTATATCGCCAAGCTTCTCAAAGCCGGAAGGACTGTCGCACTCTGCGAACAGGTGGAAGACCCGAAACTCGCAAAGGGTCTTGTGCGCCGGGAAGTTGTCCGCTTATATACGCCTGGCACGCTGATCGATACTGAACTTCTCTCTCCGGGAGAATCGCATTTCCTTGCGGCTGTCGCCTTCTCCGACACGACAGTCTCCTCTGCCAAGGGACAATCCGTCATTGGTCTGGCCTGCCTGGATATCTCCACCGGGGAATTTTGGATGACAGAGTTCCAGGGGACACGGGCAGAGGTCCAACTCATGGATGAACTGGCTCGACTGGAACCACGGGAATTACTTCACCCGGACTCCCTTGCAAATGCCGGATCGTGCTTGAGTCGCCTACAGGGGCCACGCCTCTGTGCGCAACCCTCGTCCTACTTCAATCCCAAAGAGGCAGCACAATTACTCCAGACACAATTCGCAGTGCAGTCGCTCGACGGATTCGGCTGTCGCGGTCTGAGCGCCGGGATCGGAGCCGCCGGAGCGATCCTGCGATATGTTCGTGAGACCCAGCCAACGGCCTCCCTCGCACACCTTCGCCGCATACAGACCCGGTGGAGCGGCGACGCCATGCATCTGGATAGCGCCACGATTCGCAATCTCGAACTTGTGCGGCCATCGGGAGCCGGTGAGCCGCGATTGGGTCAAGAACAGCCGACAGTCCTGTCGGTGTTGGACCGCACCGCAACGGCCATGGGCAGCCGCTTGCTACGCGACTGGCTTGTCAGACCGCTCCTCAATCGCGAGGCCATTCACGCCCGGCTCGATGCGGTCGGGGAGTTGAAAGACCGGATTCAACAACGTGTGTCGCTCAGGACTCTGCTCCGTGATGTGCAAGATATCGCCCGTTTGAGCAGCCGCGTCACACTCGGCGTCGTAGGACCTCGCGAGTTACTTGCATTGAAGCAGTCCATGAGTGCCTTGCCGGAGTTACGATCCCACCTCCAGTCCTTCCGCGCTTCCTTGCTGGTCGGCGCCTTCGAGTCGTGGGACGATTGCCGTGACGTGCATGACGCGATTGAGCAGGCCATCAAGCCGGACGCGCCGATGGCGCTCCGCGACGGTGGCATGATTCGCGAGGGCTACCATGCCGGGATCGATGAACTGCGCAAGGCAAGCACGGAAGGTAAAGGCTGGATCGCGTCGCTGGAAGCCAAAGAGCGGGAGCGGACGGGGATCGACTCGTTGAAGGTTCGCTACAATCAGGTGTTCGGCTACTATATCGAAATCACCAAGACACACTTGGCCCGCGTCCCTGCCGATTACATCCGCAAGCAAACACTGGTCAACGCCGAACGATTCATGACGCCTGAACTGAAGGATTTGGAAGAGCGCGTCACGGGCGCTGAGAGTAAACTGCTGGCACTCGAGCAGGAACTGTTCGAACAACTGCGTGGGCGCTTGGCGAACGAGGTGCCTCGTCTTCAAGCCATGGCCCAGACCGTCGCGTTGCTCGACGTCCTCGCCGGGCTGGCCGAGACCGCCGCATTACATCGCTACGTCAAACCCCTTGTCGACGAGAGCAGCGCGATCCTCATTCGGGAAGGCCGCCACCCTGTCGTGGAACAGCTCAGCAGCGATCTGATCTTCGTACCCAACGACACACACCTTGATTGTGAAGACAACAGGCTTGTGATCCTCACCGGACCTAACATGGCGGGTAAAAGCACCTATCTCCGCCAGGTCGCGCTGATCGTCCTGTTGGCACAGATCGGAAGTTTCGTGCCTGCGGCCGAAGCTCGCATCGGAATGGTGGATCGGATTTTCACGCGCGTAGGAGCTTCGGACAACCTGGCAGCTGGACAGAGCACCTTTATGGTGGAGATGATCGAATCCGCTCACATCTTGAACAGTGCAACCGTTCGCAGCCTGATTCTCCTGGATGAGATCGGCCGGGGAACCAGCACCTACGATGGGCTGAGCATCGCCTGGGCGATTGCGGAACATATCCAGGACCGCCGGCACTTGGGAGCCAGGACCCTCTTCGCCACGCACTATCACGAGATGACACAACTGGAAGGGTTACGCGAGGGAATCAGAAACTATTGCGTGGCAGTTCAGGAACGGGATGGGGACGTGGTCTTCTTGCGTAAAATTATACCGGGTGGCGCCGACCGTAGTTATGGTATCCATGTCGCCAAACTGGCCGGACTCCCTCCGACGGTCATCGCCCGGGCGCAGCAAGTCCTGGCCCAGCTGGAACAACCGGATACCACCATCGAAGGCACGTCCCTGTCTTTAGAAAAAGAACCGCCCCCCACCTCACTTCCCCACCCCCATCCGATCATCGAGGAAATGAAACAGATCGACCTCTTCTCCCTGACCCCGCTCGATGCGCTCAATCGCCTCGCCGATCTCCAGCGCCGGATCGGTCCAACCGGACAAGACGCTCACGGAGCATAAAAAAAACGGCATCCCCTTTCGGAGATGCCGCCTTTGAAGACAATCACTGTCTCTGCTCAGTGATGACCAGACCCGAGGTTGTACTTCGCGGTCCAGGGAATCAAGCCGGCGATGGGCGCTCCGCCTGGAAGCAATACATCATACTGCATGGCTACAGCGGCCCCGTCAGGAGACTTCGGTGAGGTATTGAGGCCTTGCTTCGCTGCTGCACAGCCTGCCTCCATTTCGCTCTTCCCCGCGCACTCCTTCAAGCGCAGACCGGAGATGCTGAGCGGCTTCCCCATAGAACCGGCCACTTCCTGAAGTTTCTTGACTGAGGAAATGACACGATGATTCTGCTCCGGTTCTGTCGCGACAAACTCGATCAAGTCGGTCGTACTGGAAGGCGGCACTTCTTTTGCGGCAGCCGGTCCCGCATGGGGGCGGCCCATCTTTTTGAGTTCATCCCATGCACCCTTGTCTGCATAAAATTTCAGGGTCTTGCCAGGATGAATCTTCTGCCAATAGAGACCACTTTCAGCGTTGCCGCCGAACACGGCCACGTTAATCCAAACCGCCTCATCGTACGGATCAAGCACGATCACCCGGCCTTGTATTGTGGTCGGCTTGCTCATATCGCCCCACTCAAAACGCTCCTGGAATGATTCGATTGCCAGTGCGCTGGAAGCCGCAGAGGCTACCAACGCTACAGCGGCCATTACGGCCCAGCCTTTCGTATGAAGCTTCATAATCGTGTCCCCCTTAACAGAACATGAAAGAATTATCGCTTGTTAAGGCCTATTCCTTAATAACTTTAAAGCTGGTGATCGTCCGGCCATCCAGGTTCACTTCCATGGCGACGAGTTCCTGGGAAGCCTTGATGATCTGGTCCATGAGAGCCTTGTCCTTCACCGCCAACCGGACGGTCGTCGTGGCATGGTACCATCCGGAATAGGGGCTATTCTTATCCGTTCCACCGACAAAGCCCCAACCACAACACGTGAGCAATGGATCCGGCGGCTTCACATCGAGATCGGTAGATGAACGGCCATTCGGGGTTCCGGATGCCGGCTCGCCGCTGTTCCAATATTGAATTCCGAAGAGCAGCTCTCCATCCGGATTGTCGGCCCATTGTGACCATACCCGGCCCTTGAGCGTCTTGGTGACTTCACCCTTCATCGGCTTTCCCCCGGCAATGTTGTCAACTGGACCAGCCCCAGGGGCATCTGCAGCAACGGCAAACTCCGTCGTCAGCATGCCGAACAGAAAAAACACTGCCACGGCGGCGATAAGTATGACTTTTGGCATACCTCGTCCCTCCTTTATTAAATTAACAGTCATAATAACCGATAGATGCGCGTTCCAAGGACGACGAACGTTACAAAATCGTGTCAGGCATTATCAACCACGAATGCAGACTTTTCACTCACTTTTCTTTGCTCTTCCTCGCGCTGCATCCCTCAGTGATAATCGTTGTCAGAAATTTTCGCCATGGTACTGAAATCATGAAACTCTGTCAAGAAATTGTTTGCCCCATCGATTCCTCAGAATAGTACTCAATAGACGATTAATAATCAACATCTTACGTCTATTTACCTGCGTGTGCTTCACTTCTCTTTGAGGGCTCGGTGAGATCCTAATCAGAGAGCTGTTATCTATAGGCCTGTAAACTGCGCGAGGCGAGAGGCCCGAGCCCGGTGATCGCCAGCGAGTTCAGTTTGAAGAATTGACGGCTCACGTTAAAGACCTGTTCCACATTCACGCGATCGATATGAGCCAGCATGTCGTCCAGCGACGTATGCCTGCCATAGGTGAGTTCGTCCTTTGCCAATTTGCTCATGCGGCTGTGCGAACTCTCCAGGCTCAGCATCAAACTGCCCTTCATTTGAGTCTTCGCCCGCTCAAGCTCAGCGCGTTTGACACCTTTGATCCCGATCTGGCGAATCTCCCGGCAGACAAGATCCACGACGCGATCGACCTCTTTCGGCCTCGTCGCCGCATACACCGTGATCATGCCGCCATCCGAATAACCGGACAAGAAGGAGTAAATCGAATAGGCGAGGCCCCGCTTCTCTCGAACTTCCTGGAATAATCGTGAACTGACACTGCCGCCCAATACGCTGTTGAGCGCGTACAACGCATACCGATCCGGATGTCCCGCGAGAACGCCTTTGAGCCCGAGACAGAGATGCACCTGCTCCAACCGTTTTTTCTTCAGCAAGACACCGCCATGCACGTCAGGGGGACGGCGCCCGTTGATGGGGGCCGTTGTTGCAGCCCGGCCCTTGCCGAAATACCGCACAACCAGCCGGTCAAGTTTGGCCTGCTCGAAATTCCCGGCAATCGAAACCACGGTCTGCCCCGGATCGTAGTAGGTCTCGATATAGCGCAGCAGATCCTGGCGTCGTAGCCCTCTGATCGTCTTCTCTCGGCCTAGGATAGAACGACCGAGCGGATGACGCCCCAGCACTTGCCCCATGTGCAGCTCTTGCACGAGATCTTCCGGATCGTCCTGGACCATGCGAATTTCTTCCAGGACGACCTGTTTTTCTTTTTCGATTTCTTTGGGTGCGAAACGGGAATGGTGGAAGAGGTCCGCGAGGAGTTCGAGCGCTCGCTCCAACTGCTGATCCAACACCTTCACATAATAGGTTGTCGTCTCACGCGAGGTGAAGGCATTCATCTCTCCGCCGAGCGCGTCGATTTCACGCGAAATTTCCGCGGAGGAACGATTGCGCGTCCCTTTGAAAAGCATGTGCTCGATGAAGTGGGAATAGCCGGCCTGCGATGGCTGCTCGTCCCGCGACCCGGCGTTGACCCAGACACCGACGGTGACCGACTTGAGCGTCGGCATCCGTTCGGTCACCACCCGCACTCCGTTGTCCAGGACGAGCTTGCGATACAAGACAGTTACCTGGCGGACGGATCCGGCGCACCGGCCCCGGCCGGAGCCGGCATGGCTTCTTTGCGGCTGAGGCGGATCTTTCCTTGCCGATCCACTTCCAGAACCTTCACCAGGATTTGATCGCCTTCCTTTACCTCATCGGATACCGCTTGGACTCGATGGTGCGCCAACTGCGAGATATGCACCAGCCCATCGGTTCCCGGCAGAACCTCGACAAAGGCTCCGAAGTCCATGATCTTCCGAACCGTACCCATGTAGATCTTCCCGATTTCGACTTCTTCGGTAATCCGGCTGATCATTTCCTTGGCCTTCTCGGCCGAGGCTCCGTCGACCGACGCGATCGTCACGGTTCCGCTGTCGTCGACATTGATCTTGACTCCGCAATCCGCGATGATGCCGCGGATCGTTTTGCCGCCTGGACCGATGATTTCGCGGATCTTGTCCTGCTTGACCTTCATCGTGAAGATCCGTGGCGCGTAGGCAGACAACGTGGTCCTTGGCGCTTGGAGCGCCTTCTCCATACAACTCAAAATGTGCAACCGTCCGGCTTTGGCCTGCTCCAAAGCCTTCTGCATCAAGGCCGACGTAATACCGCCGATCTTGATGTCCATCTGTAGCGCGGTCACACCCTGCTTGGTGCCGCAGACTTTAAAGTCCATGTCGCCCAGGTGATCCTCCAGCCCAAGGATATCGGAAAGGATCATGACCCGATCGCCTTCCTTGATCAGACCCATCGCGATCCCAGCCACGGCTTCCCTGATCGGCACGCCGGCGTCCATCATGGCAAGGCTTCCACCACAGACGGTCGCCATTGAAGAGGATCCGTTGGATTCAAGGATGTCGGACACGATGCGGAGCGTGTAGGGGAAGGCTTCCTTGCTGGGCACCACCGGAGCCAACGCCCGTTCCGCCAATGCGCCATGGCCGACTTCCCGGCGTCCCGGTGAGCGAAGCGGTCGCGCCTCGCCGACGCTGAACGGCGGAAAATTATAATGGAGCATGAACGTCCTCATGTACTCCCCTTCCAACGCATCGATCCGCTGCTCGTCGTCCGTGGTCCCTAACGTAACCACGGCCAAGCTTTGAGTCTCGCCTCTGGTGAAAATCGCAGAACCGTGTGTCCGTGGCAGTGCACTGACTTCGCAGGTGATCGGACGAATATCGGCCGGGCCACGTCCATCCGCCCGCGACCCCTTCTCCAGAATCATGTTCCGAACTTCCGTATATTCCAACTCGTGGAACACCAGCTTGACGTGCCGTTCCCGATTCGGATCATCCACGCTCTTGAGTTTTTGGACAGCGTCGTTCTTGACCTCATCCAACCGCTCCTGCCTAGCCGCTTTGTTCGGGATCATGATGGCTTCGCGGATCCCTTGCGCCACCAGAGACTTCACTTGAGCGGAGAGCGCGTTGTCGATCTGCTCCTTCGCCACCTTACGCTTGGGCTTGCCGGCAACGGCTTGCAGTTCGCGGATCTTCGCCACAATCTTCTTGATCTCAGCATGGGCGAGTTCGATCGCCTCAAGCATGATGGCTTCGGACAGTTCGTTCGCCCCTGCTTCGACCATCATAACCGCATCAGCCGTCCCAGCCACCACGAGTTGCAACTCGCTCTTCGCTACCGTTTCAAGATCAGGATTCACAACGAACTTGCCATCCAGTCGACCGATCCTCACGCCTGCGATAGGATTGTCGAAGGGAATATTCGAGACGGTCAGGGCAGCAGAGGAGGCGATAATGCCGAGGATGTCAGACGAGCCTGTCTGATCGGCCGAGAGGACGGAGGCGATGACCTGAGTCTCGAAGTAATAACCCTCGGGAAAGAGCGGACGGAGTCCTCGATCGATCTGCCGGCTGGTCAGCACGGCCTTTTCTGATGGACGCGCTTCCCGCTTGAAATACCCGCCGGGGATTTTCCCGGCTGCAAAGGATTTTTCCTGATAATCGACCGTGAGGGGAAGAAAATCGATACCCGGCTTGGCGACCTGCGACGCGACGGCCGTCGCCAACACGACGGTGTCGCCGTACGAGGCCCAAATCGAGCCGTCCGCTTGCCGTGCGACACGGCCTGTCTCGAGCCGCAAGGTGCGCCCTGCAACCTCTATTTCAACTGTGTGTACCATCTGAGTCTCCTCTGGTTAGGCCCCACAGATGCCCACAGAGATGCGATCTAAAACGAATGCTCAATGTTTAATGATGAATTTGAGACAATTCTCGCATTGAACATTCATCATTGACCATCGAACATTGCACTGGCAGAGCGCATCTCAGTGTTCACCTGTGCGACTGACTACTGCCTGCTGTTGTGCCCCCTGGCGCAACAGCGAGATGGGCTCCTACTTTCTGATGCCCAATCGCTCGATCACTGCACGATAGCGTGCATCGCTGACGCCACGAAGATAATCAAGTAAACGCCGCCGCCGCCCGACCAAGAGCAGCAGGCCACGCCGCGAGTGGTGATCTTTCTTGTGGAGCTTGAAATGTTCCGTCAAATACGTGATCCGGTTGGTCAGCACCGCAATCTGGACTTCCGGTGAGCCGGAATCCGTCTCATGCTGCCGGTACTGCTTAATCAACTCGGTCTTTGCTTCCTTGAGTAATGCCATGGGCTTCTTCCTTCCTCTTCCTTTCCTTCATCCGCAACAAAGTCTCATACGTCTTGATCGATCAACACCTTCTCAACCTTGAGTACATCTCCCAAATTGTCCGGACACTTCCCGATCGCCACTAGACACCCCTCTGTGTCGTGAATACGAACCGGTGCCTGTGACCCGAGCTTGACATCGGCTGCTCCCTCCCAACGAAGGATCTTGGCCGCAGGCACCGGAGCTCCGTGCCGCACGTGGTTGGCGGTCTGTTCATCCACTACCGCAATCCCCAATTGATCCAACGCACGATCCAGCGACAACAGATCATCTCCCAATCGACCGAGGGCATGACGGGTGACCACCTCATCAACCGTCAACGCTTGATCAATCGTCAAGGGACCCACCCGCCTTCGCTCCAGTGCCAACATATGGCCGCCGACACCCAACACTGCTCCAATATCGGCGCAGAGCGTCCGCACATAGGTTCCCTTTGAACAGACGATGCGCAAGGTTACATCCCGCCCCTGAATCCCCTCCACCTCAAGGGTATGGATGACGATCGTTCGCGCGGCCCGCACAATCGTTTTGCCCGCCCGAGCGGACTTATACAGAGGCACGCCCCCGACCTTCACCGCCGAATACATCGGAGGCATTTGCTCGATCGGCCCGCGAAATTGATCGACCGCCGCATGGATCGCCTCCGGCGTCACGGAGTCCGTCGTGCAGCGCGCCAAGACTGTTCCCGTCGCATCCTGCGTATCCGTTGTTTCGCCAAGGCGCAATACAGCGCGATACTCTTTATCCCACTCAACAAGATATTCAGCAATGCGGGTTCCCCGCCCGATCAGCAGAGGCAAGACTCCCGTCGCGGCAGGATCGAGCGTGCCGGCATGCCCGACCTTGACTCCGCCCAGAAGATGTCGAATTTTCGCTACGACATCATGGGAGGTCCACCCGGATTCTTTCTTCATTGTCAGCACGCCATTGACGGCGGCGCAACTCTGTGCGAGATCCATCATCATGCCCCTACCGCTACGAACTCGCCGGCTCTTCGGACGGCCCGCCCTCGGCCTCCGTATTGACATGGAGGTCATCCAATAACTTCAACACATGATCGCCTCTTGGCCCACTGACATCCTCGGCAAAGACAATCTCCGGCAGATACCGGAGTGAGAGCCGACGTCCCAGTTCTCCACGCACGTACCCGCTGGCTTGAGCCAGCCCGGCGAACACGTTCCGCTCTTCCTCTTTCGTCCCCATAGTCGTCACGAACACACGTGCAAGCCGCAGATCACTTGTCAGTTTTACATCGGTCACGGTCACGGCCTGCACCCGCGGGTCTTTGATTTTCCGCATGAGGATATCGGCCACTTCCATGCGGATTTGATCGGCGACACGATCGGCCCGATGATATCCTGTTTTGGCCACCGCACACTCCACCTGGACAAGCCGCCGTCACAACAATTCCACTCGCGATTGGACGATTTCCACCGTGGGGATGCCCCGAATCAGGTTCAGCGCCTGGTCACATACTTGGTTGACATGTCGCCCTTCATTGGCCACGCAGGCAAGCCCCAACACGGCCTTCTGCCACAAATCTTGTCCATCGACCTCGGCAACGGAGAGATTGAACCTCTCCCGCAATCGATCTTTAAGACTCAACAGCACCCGCCGCTTATCCTTCAACGACTGACTCTCGGGGATGAATAACTCGACCGTACAGAGTCCGACGATGATACCCACGGGGCAGACTCACGCCTCAGAGCTTTGCGGCAATCTTGTCGATGGCATAGGCTTCGATGATGTCTCCGGCTTTGACATCGTTGAAATTCTCGACGCTGATTCCACATTCATATCCCTGCTGCACTTCACGGACGTCATCTTTGAAACGACGCAAAGACCCGAGCTTTCCTGCATAGACCACCACGTTGTCGCGAAGCACTCGAACGCCCACAGCCGCACGGGTGATCGTGCCATCCACCACATAGGCCCCCGCAATGACACCGGCCTTGGACACTGTAAAGACCTGTCGTACCTCGGCGCGCCCCAACGTCCGCTCCTTGAGCGTCGGTTCGAGCAGCCCTTCCATCGCGGCCTTAATTTCGGCCATCGCGTCGTAAATAATGGTGTACAGGCGGACGTCGACGCCTTGCTGTTCAGCCAGGGCGGAAGCTTTCGGCTCCGGCCTGACATTGAACCCGACAACAATGGCGTTCGATGCAGCGGCCAGCAACACGTCTGACTCGGTGATCCCGCCGACACCGCTGTGAATGACGCGCAGCTTGACCGCGGCGGTCGCAAGTTTTTCGACGCCTGCGGTCAGCGCTTCAGCCGACCCTTGGACGTCAGACTTGATGACCAGCGCCAGCTCCTTGACCGATCCTTCCTTAATTTTGGCAAACAGGTCGTCGAGCGTGACCTTCGCGGACCCGGACAAATCAGCCGTTCGCTGCTTATGCGCTCGATCTTCCGCAATCTCCCGCGCAACCCGCTCATCTTTGACAACCTGAAATACATCGCCGGCGGACGGCACACCAGGGAGCCCAGCCACTTCTACCGGGATAGACGGACCGGCCTCTTGCACTTTAGCTCCCGTATGCGTAATCAGCGCGCGTACTTTCCCACTGAAAATCCCCACGACGAACACGTCGCCGAGTCGGAGCGTCCCGCTCTGAACCAGCACCGTCGCCACCGGGCCACGCCCACGCTCCAGCTTGGCCTCCACCACAACGCCTTTTGCCAATCGATGCGGATCGGCCTTGAGCTCCAGCACTTCAGATTGCAGGAGAATCATTTCCAGCAAGGTATCCAGGCCGATCTTCTCTTTGGCCGAGACCTCCACCATGATCGTG
>Ga0209253_10000408_pt1 | contig 36655 bp, 30 predicted proteins | sample FrelakmetBRP12BR_FD_187145 | JGI IMG/M metagenome (GOLD analysis project Ga0209253, IMG submission 187145) | Freshwater lake sediment microbial communities from the University of Notre Dame, USA, for methane emissions studies - BRP12 BR (SPAdes)... | ecosystem: Environmental > Aquatic >... | reverse complement strand
CATACTCTAAGGGGCAACATGAACCCAGTGCCGTGAAGATTCAGGGCATCAACACCAGTATCCCTCTGTCACGGAGCAAGAACGGGAGTAAATGGGGACAGTCACCTATTACGTTTGTTTTTGCCAACCCCACAATGACTTTAAAAAGGTGGCTTCTAAAGCTTTTGTTGTTCGATCTTAATAAATAGGGTGTCCCCATTTTCCTTTCATACCCGCGCTTTTCGTTTTGCTGCGATGCGACCGACTTGTTTTTTCCAAAAAGCAATATCAGAAGATTCTTTTATTTCTCTATCAATTGCTTTCTGATGGTCAAAATAATATGCAAGTGCGGAATGAACTTGTGCAGACGTAAGATGAGTTAGATTTGTTAGAATCTCGTCAACACTCATTCCCATCTGATAATATCCTGCAATGCATCTGACCGTAATTCTTGTCCCTTCAATTACCGGTTCACCATCAGCAATATCATGACGGAAGATAATGTGAGGATACGTTATTTTTGCAAGAGCTTTACCCATAGAGATATCTCCATAAATAATTTGACAGAGACTATGCTTGATTTACAGAACACGGAGCCCCATACTGAATAAATAAAAATAATCTCTTTAACAAGGCGGACTCCCATGGTACATGGAAAGAAACGTACTTAATTTCAATGGCATTGTCAAAGAAAAAGTAATTTCTGTCGGTATTGATGTTCATAACGTTTCTTCGCAGAAAGGCTCAACGCCGAAGACAGTGGTCTCTGTGGTTTCATCTTGTTCCCTTTTTTTCATATAACTTTTGACACTACCTTTTCTCGCGGCCTCTCCCTGCTCCTGCTGCAGTGCTCGCGATGCGCACCTTTTTTCCTTTTATTCTCCCCTGAAATACGGTACCATACTTACTGACATCGCGATTGCTCGTGATGCTCCCTGCGCACACCTGAAGAGCGCGGCGGTAAATCCGCCGTTCGGCCCAGAGCCTTTCGGCAACGAGCTCCTTTCGGGTCTGAGCCTCAGGGTGGAAGACAAGGCCGAGTTACTCACGGTCGAGGGGCGATCATGCAAACTACACGGAAGGCAATCAATGAAAAACAGAATCGGCTTCGACAACAAACGCTATTTACAGGAGCAGACAGCCGCAATTCTTGAGCGGGTGCAGATGTTCGGCAACACGCTGTATCTTGAATTCGGCGGGAAACTGCTTTTTGATTATCATGCGTCCCGGGTGCTGCCGGGCTTTCATCCCAACGTGAAGATGGAGCTTCTGCAGAAGCTTAAAGACCGGGCCGATATAGTGCTCTGCATCTACGCCGGAGACATTGAGAGAAAAAAAGTTCGCGCTGATTTCGGCATCACCTATGACGCAGATGCTCTTAAGCTGATTGATGATTTAAAAGACTGGGGCCTTGAAATAGCCGCGGTGGTGATCACCCGCTTTGACAACCAGCCAGCGGCAAAAATATTTAAAAATAAACTCGAGCGCCGCGGTATCAGGGTCTGCGTGCACCGCTTCACCAAAGGCTACCCCACGGACGTGAACACCATTGTCAGCGATGAGGGGTACGGCAGCAATGAGTATATAGAAACAAAGAAGCAGCTGGTGGTGGTTACCGGTCCCGGCCCCGGCAGCGGCAAGCTTGCCACCTGTCTTTCACAATTATATCATGAGCACAAGCGGGGCGTTCAGGCCGGCTATGCAAAGCTTGAAACGTTCCCGGTGTGGAATCTCCCGCTCAAGCATCCGGTCAATGTCGCCTATGAAGCCGCCACTGCCGATATCATGGACTTCAACCAGATCGATCCGTTTCACCTGGAAGCCCACAACAAAACCGCCATCAACTACAACCGCGACATTGAAATCTTCCCGGTGCTTAAAAGGATACTGGAAAAAATATCGGGAGCAGGGTCAGTATATAAGTCCCCCACGGACATGGGTGTTAACAGGGTGGGCTTCGCCATTACTGATGATGCCATTGTTCAGGAGGCGGCAAAGCAGGAGTTCATCCGGCGGTATTTCAGATATAACTGCGAATACGCGATGGGCTTTGTGGAGAAGGAGGCGGTGCAGCGGGTTGAGCTGCTCATGAACGAGCTGGATATCAAGATCGACGATAGAAAAGTTGTTGCCTTGGCCCGCAGCGCAGCCGCTGAAGCCCAGCAGCAGCAGAAAGGTAACGAGGGCATCTTCTGCGGCGCTGCCATTGAACTGCCGGATGGCACCATTGTTACCGGCAATAACTCCTCGCTGCTGCACGCGGCATCCAGCAGCGTTATCAATGCCATAAAAAAGCTTGCAGAAATACCGGCAAAAATTCACCTGCTGCCCCAGAACATCACCGAAACAATCGCACGGTTTAAAACAAACATTCTGGCCGCAAAAACCGCAAGCCTTGACCTGGAAGAAACCCTCATAGCGCTCAGCATCAGCGCCATGTCAAACCCCGCAGCACAACTGGCAATTGAGCAGTTGAAAGAGCTCAGGGACTGCGAGATGCATATAACGCACATCCCGACCCCTGGTGATGAGGGAGGCCTGCGCCGGCTGGGAATAAATGTCACCAGCGATCCTGATTTCTCAACCAAGAATCTTTTTTTGCAGTAAGCCTGAGTTTATTGGAAGACGGGGACATTGCCGGAAACGAGTTAGTCCCACAGGTGGGCGAGTTTTCTCTTAAGCTCTTTCTTGTCGGGATAAAAGGCGTGATCAAGCGCAGTTCTATTGAGCGCCTTTAAGTCCTCCCGGGTCACGCCAAGCTCCTGGATGGCAGATACATATTCATCAGTCAGCGTGATGCCGGATATGGCGGGGTCATCGGTATTGAGGTTGAGCGGTACCTTCTGCTGCATGAGCTGTTTTATGGGATGCTCCTTCATGGAGGCTACCACCCCGGTATGACAGTTACTGGTAAGGCTCACCTCAAGTAAAATGTTTTTTTTCCGCAACAGCTCTACAACATCTGCATCGTCCACCGCCCTGATGCCGTGGCCAATGCGGTCAGCATGAAACTCCTCAACTGCCTGCCGCACGTTTGCCGCACCGCCTGCTTCCCCGGCATGGATGGTCAGCCCCAGCCCTGCCTGCTTGGCCAGGGCAAAAAGTCTTGCATAGGGGTGCGCATTATTGTTCACCTCATCACCAGCCAGATCTAGGCCATAAAACGATCCGGGCGGCAGGCTCGCAATCATGGCAACGGTCTGCTCCGCGGTCGCAACACCATAGTCCCTGCTGATAGTAAGGATGGGGGCTACGATAATATCAAAGCTTTTAGAGGCACGGGCTATAGCGCCACTCACACAGTGTACAACATCACCTTCGCTGAATCGTTCACTGCAGGCAAAGTGGGTTGGGCTGTAACGCAGTTCCAGGTATCTGACCCCGTCTTCTGCTGCATTCTGGACTGCCCTGAAAGCTATCTCTTCGACAGCCGCAAGGCATGGATAAAAGCAACGGAATACTTTGAACTTGCTGAGAAAATTTTGGAAGCTGGGTGGGTCGTCAACTACCTGTATCAGCGGCCGCAGGGCTTCAACCTCATAGGCAGGCAGATCTCCACCGTATTTGCGGGCAATCTCTACAAAGGTCTCCGGCAGGATGCTCCCCTCAAGGTGACGATGGAGGTCTGTTTTAGGAAATATTTTTATCTGCTCAAGAAGAAGTTTTCTATTCATATCCATGGACAATTGCGCTATTATTTATTTATAAATTATGTATAAAGTAGTCAAGCTTATAAAATATCGGAATAAAATTTAATAACTATAACAAAATGACAGCACGTAACCGACTCCGTTTCCAGACTATCTTTTTCTGTATAGTATTAGTCATACCCCTTTTTTGCTCGGGGTGTGGAGAAACGGAACAGCCCCCGTTTTTCACGGCACAGGTTCTCGACATCTGGAACCAGACATTTACAATAGAAAATTTTAAAATATTGTATGCGTGGGAAGAGAGAGGAGAAACCCCGTTCCTCAGGCCCTATGATTATCATGCCCGGGAACTGGTTGTTGAGGTGATGGTACCCATTCCGGGAGATGCGCATCGAGTCGATGTTGTAACCAGGAAGATACCATTTCAAAATCTTAAGCAATTTGAGTTTATCCGCGGCGCAGCAGCAAATACTATTAAAATAGTATTGAACAACAATGAAGAAATTCTAGCAACAGACAAATTCCCGCGAATATTGAAAAAAGGGGGCGCTACCGGCCTTGCAGATTATGCAACCTTCGTTGAAGGCGTCACAGTTAAGGACGGCAAGCGGGAAAATTTCAAAGCTGATTTGTATAACATAAAAAAGGTGGTACTGCTACCGGCAGCGCTGCCGGGCTAACGGAAAATATTTAAATATGGATTGCAGGATAAGTTCATACAATAAAGCCGCACGCCTGACTCTTCAAGCATAGTTAGTATGAACCCTGCCCTTTTTTAATAACTGATTTTTTTCTCCGGCCATCCTTTCGAACAGGATATCTTCCCGCCTTCAGAAACAATGAGCGCTTCCGCCCCACGCAGACTCTCTACCATGCGCATGCCCTGCTCCGGGCCCAGCACAAACAGGGCGGTCGAAAGCGCATCACTGGTCATACCATCTGGCGCAATAACACTCACCGACTGCATGTGCGGCACCGGCATGCCGCTGCGCGGGTCAATAATATGGGTTCTTCTTTTACCGTTCTTTTTATAAAAGTTTTCGTAATCGCCGGAGGTTGAAGTTGAACTGTTCTGCAATGATATGACGGTCAGCAGACCTCCCTGCTTGCGCGGATGCTGAACACCGACCTGCCAGTGTGTTCCATCAGGTTTTTTACCCAGGGCGCAGACCGTGCCGCCGGTGATTACCAGGGCATTCTGAATGCCCCGTTTTTTCAGAACTGCCATGGCCTTGTCTGCAACAAAACCTTTTGAAAAAGACCCCACATCTATCCACATGCCCTTCTTCGCAAGCCTTCCGGTTCTCTGCACTGTGCCGGCTATGGGTGTCTCAACAAGTTCGATCTCCCGATAATTAACCCGGGATTTTGCCCGGCGTATGGTCAGCGCATCCGGCTCACTCCCGGCCAATCCAACCTCATCCCTGCCGAAGCCCCACAGCTTGAGCAGGGGTCCTACGGTGATATCAAGCGCTCCTCCGGTAATGCTGCAGAAGAAAACCGCCCGCTTCAGCGCCTCCATGGTCTCCGGGCTCAACGGAACCGGAGCCCCGCCTGCCTGTTGATTGATATGTGAAACGTCACTTCCCGGATCATAGGTATTGAGCAGGCTATTGACGCGCTCCATCTCTGAGAACGCTTCTTCTATTGTCGCGTCCGCATTATTCCCCCATGCCTTGATTTCTACAAAGGTATGGAGCATAGGCTTTGAGCGCGCAATTATCTCAGGGGGACCGGAAAAAGCAGGTGAACAAAGGCAGCAAACCATAATTAGAAAGGGCCAGAAATAATATATTTTTTTCATTTATTTTCTATCCCTCGCAACCGTTCATCCAGCGGAATAGTATATATAATTGATTATAGACATTTTTTTTAAAAAAAGGCATATATAAACATTTATGAAGCAGACCTTTTTCATTGCAGATGTTCATCTGGATCGGGAATACCCTGAGAGAAAAGAATTGCTGCTCTCATTTTTGGATATGCTGCAGGCCGCAGGAGGAGATCTCTATATCCTGGGAGACTTCTTTGACTTCTGGGCCAATAATAAAACTGTTTTGAATGATAACCATGCGGTTTTATCGATCATGAAGGAGATAACATCACGGGGCTCAAAAATCTATATGCTCATTGGCAACCGTGATCTCCTGCTGCAGCAGAAGGCGCTGACACCATTTGGCATCACGTTCCTGGGTGAAGAAGCTACCATCACGCTTGACCATAAAAAAATATTTCTCACCCACGGGCACTTACTCTGTACCATGGATTTAAAGTTTCAGCAGTACAAAAAAAGAGTGTGGCCGCTCTACCGGTTTCTTGACAGAATACTGCCCGGATGGATAGAAAATTATCTTGCCAGAAAATTTATTATCACCAGTAAAAAAGTGATAGATTCCCAGGACCAGTCCTGTTTTCAATTTTCAACTGCGGCGCTCACCGGCTGTTTTAGCCGCGGCATCGATATAATCATCTGCGGCCATGCCCATAAAGCCGCAGCAGAATCATTTGACGAAAAGCGTTTTTACACACTGCCTGCGTGGGACCGGGGCGCCGGAGGCTATCTCAAATATGGTGACGGCGTCTTTGCTCTCCATGCTGTTCCCGCGCGCTCGTAATTAGAAAGGCTCAGGTACTATGTATCGCAAAAATTATATTGTCCCGCTTATAGTAATTGGCATAGTATACGGGGCCTATATCGCGTTCAACTTTGCTGTCTGCAAAATTATCGAAACACGCCTCACCCATACGCTGGGCCTTAAAGCACGGATTGGCAGCTTCAGGCTGTATCCCTGGCGCAGCAAGATAGCAATTGAAAAATTCAGCATTGCAAACCCAGAGGAGTTTTCCAGCAAATCTCTTTTTAGCATCAAAGAATGTACTGCTACCGTTAAACTTTTCTCCCTTACCCACGATATAATCCCTATCGAGGAATTTAAGCTGCACGGGATTTGCATTAATGTTGAGCACAACAAAGACACGTTAAATCTTGACTGGCTGAAACATGACGTTAGTCCGCGCGCTGCCCTTAAGGACAGCGATGATGCAGACAAGCAGGAGCATCAGGATGGGCCGCAAAAGAAACTCTTCTTAATTAATTGCTTAAAAGCAAAAAACATAGAAGTGCGGTTTGCTTCAGCCTCCATGGGGCTCAAAGCAATTCATTTTAAAATTCCTGATGTGGTGATCAATGATTTTTCTGAGCCTGATGGCAGGCCACTGGCAATTGATGAAATTTTATATAAACTGGTCTGTACCATCATAGATAAACTCTCAGCCCAGGGACCTGCGAACTATCAAAAAGAAATTAAAAAATTCTTAATGGAACAGCTGAAAAATTATTATAAAAAATAAAACCTGCTCTCTTTCATGGGCCGCTTCGATTTTCTATAATTTTTTCTCGCCATAGAAAACAGGGTCCTGGATATGCTCACCTTTACACAGCGGGCATCTGCTCGGCGCCCTGAGATGTTCCCGCTTGGTAAACCGGAAGCCGCAGCCTAAACATTCCGCAGGCACCATGCTAAACTCGCTCTTCAGCGATCGCTGTATGTAGCGCAAATGATCATAGACCTCTTTTTCAGTTATATGCTGCAGTTTGGAAATATCCCGCGCAGTCCACTTGCCTTCATACAGTAACGCAATAATGTTTTTACGCACTGTTGACATAGTGAGTTCCTCCGGACAATAGATGGTTAGCTATTAATCTGAAATTTGTAATAATAAATATTTCCGCAATAATTATTACTAAAATTAATTTCTAAGATTTTAACATGAACTATTGCCATAAAATGAGACGTATCATTTTGTTTTGGTCACTCTGAAATAATAACGATTGCTATGAAAATATTTAAAAAAATTAATGGATTATTTGCTACCGTTACTTGCGATAAAAAATCCATAAATTGTTTTCAATATGCTGATTAAACATGATATTTATATATATAGGTGATATGATACATATTGAACTTATTGCATAAATAAAATTAAATTGAAATTTTTATTTTGACAAATAGAGACAAAAGTATTAATATGATACTATAAGAAAACATATTGTAATTATATTTTTTATTATTACAATAAAACATAAATAAGATTCATGAGAGCTAATTAAATTATAAGCCTTGCTAATATTATTTTTTAACTTGTAATTTATACTAATAGAGGGGCAAAAAGCACAGCAAAGGGAGGAAGCCGACATGAGAAGAAAAAATAAAGAGCTGAATTCAGATACCTCTATTCTCACAGCAGACGAAGTGGCAGAGTATTTAAAGCTCTCCAAAATCACCGTCTACAAGCTGGCGAAACAAGGGTCTATTCCCGGATTCAGAGTTGGTGGCTCATGGAGATTTAATAGATCATTCATCGAAAAAATGATGAAATAAAATTGCGGAAGTTCGACTTGAAAAAAGAGTTCTCGTCACGATGACAGAGAACTCTTTTTTATTTTAAACCTGCCAGATACTTTTTATGCATATACGGGGGGAACTCTTTTTTACAGGGAAAAGGCTGTTGCAGGGAAGATGAAGGTGGTGGCGGTGCAGGGATTCGAACCCCGGACACTGCGGATATGAGCCGCATGCTCTAGCCACCTGAGCTACACCGCCGTATAAAGAATCATGAACTATCGCTTCAGTGAAACAGTAAATTATGATATTAATATATGGATTTTATTTGTCAATGATAAATTGCCTTGTGTGCGGCTGCAAACGCCCTTGCAACAGTGCTGGCAAAAAAATTATGGAAATAAAAATGCGTCCGAGACTGAGGACTCTCTCGCCATCTTCCCGTAACATCAAAATACTCTCATTGGCAGTAGGGTTGTTAACGGCATGCGCTACCAACCCGGTCACCAAACAGCCTGATTTTGTGCTGATGTCTGAAGAGCAGGAAATAACCATCGGCCGGGAGATGAATCCTGAAATTCTTAAGGAGTACGGGGATTATCCTGCGGAGCAGCTCCAGAACTATGTTGCGACCGTGGGCAAGCGCCTTGCGGATGCATCGGACCGCATTGATCTCTTCTTTCATTTCCGGGTTGTCAACTCACCGGAAATAAATGCCTTTGCCCTGCCTGGCGGTTACGTGTATGTCACCAGAGGCCTGTTAGCGTACGTCAACAGCGAGTCCGAGCTTGCCGGCGTGCTCGGCCATGAAATAGGCCATGTTACCGCCCGTCATGCAGTCCGCCAGTACACAAAGGCGGCAAGCTACAATCTTGCCACTGGGATTGCCTCGATATTTGTCCCCGGAGTAAACAATTTCGGCCAGATCGCAGATATTGCCTTCGTTGCTATCACGAACGGCTACAGCAGGGATTATGAGCGGGAAGCTGACCGGCTGGGAGTCAAGTATGCGCTGAAAGCAGGCTATGACCCGAAAGCAGTCTCCAACTTTTTGCACACTCTGGATCTGCTTGATAAGGTTAAAGGTCAAAAGACCTATCACAGCCTTTTTGCCACCCATCCGAAAACTGAAGAGCGCGTGGCGCTGGCAGAGATTGAAGCAGATTCCGGAAACATCGCTCACCCGGCACAATTGATAATTGGCAGGGACCCTTATTTCAAACAGGTTGACGGGCTGCTCTTTGGCCCTGATCCGAAGGAGGGCGTGGTTATTGGCAATAGATTCCAGCACCCGAACCTGCGCATTGAAGTTATATTTCCGCAAGGGTGGAATATTGAGAACAAGCCTGATGCGGTCATGGCTAAAAGTCCCGGTAAAGAACTATACCTGCAACTCCGTCTTGAAAACCTCAATAAAAAAACATCTGCTGCAGCGGCAGCCGGAAATCTTGCCCAGAAGTTCGGCTTCCGGGAAATGACCGGCTCTGCCGCGCTCATTAACGGGCTTGATGCCTACGTGGGAACCTATTCAGGCAGATCTGAGAAGCTGGGATACATAGACGCACGCATGGGATGTATCCGGGCTGAAGATGTTGTCCATTATATTATAGGCTATGCCCGTCCGGCAGACTTTGCCGCTGCCCTTTCCGCTTTTAATACAACCATCCAGAGCTTCAGGCACATTACCGTAAACGAAGCTCAGGCAATTAAACCATCGCGCATACGGCTGCACAGGTTAAAACCAGGAGAGACGATCGATGCTCTATGCCGGGAGTTTGGAAGAACACCTGATGAAACAATAACCGTGGCTCTCATTAATGCCCTTGACCCGAAACGGGCTGAACTTAAGCCGGGAACGGTAATTAAGGTGATTAAAAATGACTAATTTGCGTTCAACATGCAGTTTTTTTCATAGCAGGCTGATAGATTGTAAAACCGAATAAGCTTCTGCATGGCTATTATCTCTATACGCCGGATAAATAAAGACGGGATCCTTCCAGCCCTTGAAATGCTGCTGCAACCATTTGTTCCGCACCTTCCCCTCAGCGGTAAATCAGTTCTCATCAAGCCCAACCTGGTAGAGCCGGAGCATTATACTACCGGCCAGACCACAAACCCGCAACTGGTTGAAGCAATCATCATCTGGTGCCGTCAGCAGGGCGCATCAAAGATTGCCATCGGCGAAGGCCCCAGCTACTTCCAGCCGCAATCGGCGCTGCGGGAATGCTTCACACAAACCGGGATTGCTGATGTGGCGAAACGACAGAACGTCCCCTGGATTCTCTTTGATGAGGGGCCGTTCAGGGAATTTAGAAATCACTCCCCAAGAACCCCCAAGATTTTCTACGTATCCGAGCATGCCTTCACCTGGGAGCACATCATTAATGTTCCGGTGCCAAAATCCCATTACCTCACCACGGTTTCCATCGGCATGAAAAATTTGAAAGGGTTCCTGAAGCGGTGCGACAAGCCGGCTTTTCATTACGCGGGCAGCGACGGCATACATGGCTCGGTTACCGAACTGAATCTTTTAATCCGCCCTGCGCTTACCATTGTCGACTGCACTGCGCCGGTGCACACTAACAAAAACTTCCTGCTCGCAGGCACTGATATCGTTGCCGTAGACGCGGTAACTACCTCCCTCATGGGGCTCAACCCGCGGAAGATCAAAACAATTCAGATGGGACATGCGGCCGGTCTGGGGGAGATGAATGTTGCGAAGATTGATATTCAGGGAGATGACCTGAAAAACTTCCATATGAATTTTGAACAACCGGAAGATTATCTGAGAAGATCCTTCCCGGGAATTACCCTCTCGGCGCAAAGCGCCTGCAGCGGCTGCCTCATCCCGTTCTTTTCTGCCCTGCACCGTATCGAAGAGTTGGGCTTCAACAGAGATGATGCATTCGCCATCCTTATCGGTAAGGATAGTTTTAATGAGACTGCAAAGAAGATGCTGGTTATCGGCCAGTGCACAAAGGAGCAGGCAGGAAACAATTGCCGGCTCAACGGCTGCCCGCCGACCAAGGAAGAGATGTTTGAATTTTTACGAGAGCACCTTTTAAAACCAGCCTGACACCTCTCTTCCTTCAACGCCGTCTTCTGTGTCGGACAACTGCCCGTCCGCTGGAAGGGCCTGTCACGGGCTTCTTTATTATTTTTGATAAAAATTGTTTACCCCTCAGGTTCATAGGATAAATAATGTTCACTGTCAATAGCAATTGGGTACAGGATATGATATGAAATGTGTCTACTCTTACCAAACAATGTGTTTCTTTACTGTGTTGGCACTATAGATAAAAGTACTGCATGATTGACAACAACGACAATCACGAAGAGATCAAAAGCAAATCCCAGTTCAAACGCGAGATGATCGCGCTGCAGGAAATGGGAGAGGAACTGGTGAGGCTGAACGCGGAGCAGCTGGCAAAGCTTCCACTTACCGATGAGTTGCGGGAGGCGATTTGTGCTGCCCAGGGCATGCACGCACGCGGTGCCCGCTACCGGCAGATGCAGTATATCGGCAGGCTGATGCGCGAAGTGGACCCGGCTCCTGTTCAGGATGCCCTTGATATCGTGAGGAATAGACACAACCGGGCAACTTCCCTGCTGCATCGTTTAGAGAAATGGCGGAAGGAGCTTATTGCCGGAGACCATGAGGCTCTTGAGGAGGTCTTTGCAGCATTTCCCAATGCAGACCGCCAGCACTTACGACAGCTGGTGCGCAATGCGCAGAAAGAAGAGGAGGCAGGAAAACCGCCGAAGTCTTCACGCGAGCTGTTCCGCTATTTGCGGGAGCTGCAAGAGGAAGGCAATAGGCAACAGGCACCAGGCAATAGTATAGATCAGGATTTGCTACGGTAAGCCCCGGCCTTCTCAAGCGACTCAGCTACATCTTTAAGGCCAAGGCTCCCCAGTTTCTCTTTTGTGGGCACGCCGTTATTGTCCCAGCCGCGCAGGCGGTAATAATCATCAAGCGCCATCTCCCACTTCTGCGGATCAAGTTTTTCACCCTTGTACTGTCCGCTGGGCACCGGCTCATCCGCCCACTTGCCCACGAGGTGATCATCTTTACGCGTAATTCCTTCCCTGCAGGCATAGGCGCGCTCCACATTATAAACGCGCTCGGTAATGGTGAGCATGACGGTTTCGTCGCAGTGCATGCCGGTTGCCAGATAATAGAGCTGATACAGGTCGCTGTATTTGAAGTCCTTGGTCCCGGTGCCGAGCCCCAGCAGGAACCGGCACAGCTCAAACAGGTCGGGAACCATGGATACGTGCTGATAATAGATAATGGGCGCAGCCTTGTTGTATGAGAGGGGATTGAGGACTTCAGCAGTGCCGAATTTCTCAATGGCCTGCTCCGGCGTCATGACGGGATAGGCCGGGAATTCGACCGGCACCAGAGCACGCAGGTGATCGGCCCCGCGGGTTGAAGTTGCAAAGCCAAGGGCTGTTCCTTTCAGCATCCGGGTGTCAACCCCCGCCATGACCATGCCTTTTGAATGGCTAACGTATTTCTCTGCTTCCCTGCCGAACTTCGCTGCCGCTCGCACAATGCCCTCGGCAAAAACATCCCCCACGCCTTCACGGAACGCGATTTTCTCCATCAGCTGCATCATTGCATGATAATTCCCCCAGGTCAGTTCAAGACCGTCAAGTTCCTTTTTCGAAACAACGCCCTTCTCATACCATTCCATGGCTACTGACGCGGCAGCTCCAAATTCAATCAAATCAATGCCGAACTGGTTGCCCATGTTGTTCATCTTGAAGATCGAAGCTATGTTTGCATTGCCGCACACCGGCCCCAGCGGGGTAAAAGCCCCCTCTTCTATTTTGTTGCCCCATTCCCCGGCAAACGGGCCCTCTTTGATTTCATATTTTTTCCCGCAGCCAACCGGGCATCCGAAACACGGTTTATTAGCCTTATAATATTCCCCTGCCACTTTGAGCGGCTCAAAGTTTTCTATGCCCTCAAAGCCGCCGGTCTGCTGGAAGTTTCTGATAGCCAGGAATCCGGCTTTGTCTGTTCCAAAGGTGCCGGTAGAGCCGCCCTTCTTTCGGAAATGGTCATAGGCGCTTGATGCACCAATCTTTTTCTGCAGTTCTTTTGCATAGCGGTTAAAACCTTCCGGATCAAACAGGGGCACTTCCTGCGATCCCCTGACCGCGATCGCTTTCAGCTTTTTTGAGCCCATCACCGCGCCCATCCCGGTGCGCGCTGCGGCGCGCTCTTCGTGAATGACACTTGCTATGCGCACCAGATTTTCCCCCGCCTGCCCAATGGATGCAACCCGCACCCGTTTATCGCCGAGCTCCTCCTTAATCATCGTTTCGGTCTCGCGCACATTCTTCCCCCACAAATTGCGCGCCGGACGGATTTCCACTTTGCCGTCATCAATCCAGAGATACACCGGCTCTGATGCCGCGCCAGTGATGACAATGTGGTCAATCCCTGCCCGCTTCATTGCAGGACCGAAATAGCCGCCGGCATTGGCATCCCCCATGATGCCGGTCAGCGGCGACTTTGCTGTTACGTTAAAGCGTGCCGGGCAGGGAGCAGATGTTCCTGAAAGCGGCCCGCTGCCAAATATGAGCACATTCTCCGGTGAATACGGATCAATGTGCGGCACTGTCGCGTCAAAAAGAATGCGGCTGTTTATGCCCCTGCCACCCACAAAGTTTAGCCGCAGGCTCTCACTGAGAGGCTGCCGTTCAAACGTCCTGTTGCTTAAATTAACCTTGAGAATAGTTCCTGTTTGTGAGATCATGATTATCTCCGTATGAATTTATTTTCATAATGACGGGTATCTTCGTGGTGACGATATTATAAGCTTTGCGTAACGCGCTCCTTAATAGTAAGCAGCATACAGCACATCTGAGCGGATACTGCACAGGCCCCGACTGCCTACTTCCTCCTGCCAATCTCTTCAATCCTGGCCGCAAGCTTTTCCAGGGCTGCTTCTGAATCGATGTGCCGGGAAACCTCTTTACAGTTATTAATAAGTTCTGTGTCCGCAAGCATGGCACTGAGCTTCCGGCTTAGCCGTGCCGCAGTGTATTGACGGGCAAGAATATAGCTGCCAAGCTTTCTGTTGGTAACCCGGTAGGCATTATCAAACTGGTCGTACGCCAGGGGTCGTATTAACTGGGGAATCCCGGCCTTCAAAGCCTGTCCGAGCGTCCCGACACCGCCATGGTGCACAATTGCCCGGCAGGAAGAAAGCACGTTACCCAGCGGTAGAAAAGAGCAGGTCATGATATGTGGCGGCAATCTATCAGGCAGGTCATCTTTCTTCGGCGTCAAAAAAATGCCCCGCGCGTTGATCATCTCCAGCGCCTTTACCGATTCCTGAAAAATGTTTTTCCCAAAATAAAAAGCTGTGCCGAAGGTAAAGACTATCGGCGGTTCACCCTGCTTTATGAAGCGCTCTGCTTCCGGGGGCACCTGTTCGTTTCCGTCGTACAGAAGAAAATCAAACATTTCGGATGGTGCGGGCCAATCAGGCTGCTGTTGTGCAATATCCCGGGAAAACATGGCAGCGTTTAAGCAGCCGGAAAACAGCCATTGATCAGGTATCCGTCTGACCGGCTTGAGTCCAAGCTCGCTTCTAAAACAGTTTAATTCTTTTTTTATGCACGGATCAAAGATAAAAATATCGGCAAGCCACCACAACAGTTTTTTGTACCAGGCGGGAAATCCTTTGCCTATGGGAATGCCGCCTATCCGGGCAGTGTCTTGCAGGGTTCTGAACATGCTGGGAGCAAGGTGCAGATGCACAACCTTTATTCCCTCTTTCTCTTCGGCCAGCTTGCTTGCAAGGGCAAACGGCGTGGATACCACCACAAAATCTTCCGTGCGCTCCTGCATGATGAGAGGATAAATGATGCGCATGCCCGGCAGTAAACCCTTCTTTATTAACGTGGGCAGGGCTTTCCGGAAATGCCACAGGTCGGGATCATTGGTTACCTCTTCATACTGCTTCCGGGTGAAATGCGGCACAAATCTGATCGCCTGATCTTCAATGAGCTGCCGGTAATTTTCCGAAGTACAGAAGACAACTTCATGCCCTTTGCTCTTGAGCTTGAGCGCGACCGCAAGGAAGGGATTCACATCACCGCGGCTGCCTATGGCAATGACAAGAACTTTCATAAGTATCTTTTTTATCCAAACACGTTTGCAATAGTATTACATGATATACTATATAGGGTTAAATAAATCCATAGTTCATACTCATGTAATGCATCTTTAGTTTCTCTCAGGTCGACGCAATGCCGCAAACACTGCAGTGCAGAACCATAAGCAGAACACGCATCAGACCAGAAGCAAACATCACGGGGACTCTCAGGCTGAATGCCCTTGATCACTTTGAGTCATGGTTCCTGCTTGAAGTGGTCTATTTCTATCAGCACGCCCTCGATCCCGCCCGTCTGCAGCAGTCCCTGCAGCAGGCGCTTAATGACTTCCCCATGCTGTGCGGGCAGCTCCGGGCTGCTGCTGATGGCTCCCTGTGCATAGACTACCCACGTGCAGGCGTTCAGTTTTCAGTATGCGGATGTGACGTCACTATTGAAGAAGCAAGCAAAGGATTGCATACAACGTACACGGCATATGATTTTATTGATAAAATTAATCCCCTGCTGTTTTCTGTTAAAGATAAACCCCTGGCTTCATTCAAACTTACCCGGATGAAGGGTGGCGGCAGTGCCCTGGGAATTTCTGTCGCCCATGCGCTGATTGATGCATACAGCTTCTATTATTTTATACAGCACTGGTCGCGCATTCACGAGGGGCTGCCCGCCGGCACCCCTCTGCATGATCGCAGCCTGCTTTCCGCGTATAGTGAATCAGACAATGGTTTTCAAGGAACGGCAATAAAGTCCCCAGATACCTGCAGAGGATTCTGCCTTCTGACCTCATGGAAGCTGCTCAAGCTCATCTCATCCTTTATCATGCAGCAGAAATCCATCGTGTGCAGTGTTCTGCATTTCAATCGGCGACAGCTCCTGGCGATAAAAAATGCTGCGCTGCAGCTGGGGCCGGTATCGATGGGGGATGCTTTGTGCGCTCACCTGTGGCAGTTCTGCACACGGATTGCAAGAGCTGCTGAGACTGCCGCCTCCCGCAAGCTGCTCATTCCAGCCAACATGCGGCCGCTGATACATCATCCGCAGTCCGGGCATTATGTTGGGAATGCCATTGCACATTTGGAACTCGTATACAGTCAGGAACAGCTTGACCGGGCCGATATTGCCGCCATAGCACATCAATGCAGGAAGCAGGTTGTTGCTTTTGACCAGGGGCATATCAGGGAGCAGATGCTGTGGCTGCGGCAGCACGAGCAGGAGAAACATCTCTATAAAATTTATGCTGATATCGACCCCTATGCAGGCGACTGCATGATAAGCAATCTGTCGCGGCTGCCGGTCTATGGAGCCTGTTTTGACCGTGAACAGCCGTTTTGGGCCGCAGTACCCGCTATACCGATTCCCTGGGTATTACAGATAATGCCTGCCCCTGACGGAAGCGGAGCTGTTGATGTACACGCTCATCTTCCGCGCTCTGCCGCAGATACATTGCAGGGTGATACCTGGCGGGATGAATTATATAAATACGGGGAAGCAGCTGATTCTGAAGCAGCGGCAAATCCTGCCGCTTTCAGCCCCGTTGATTGAACACCGGGAGCCTTACCGCTTATTTCTACCCGGTTGTTGAATAAGTTGTTTTTCCCAGGCTGGTCAAAAATGCTCAGATGCAAGGCTCCCGAAATCTTCCAGAAGTGAGGCATACTTCTGGGTACGTCGCAACGACGAAGGAAGAGGGAAACGCCGCAGATGGGCGTTTTTCAACAGACTGCTAATCAACAAAAAAGGCCTGGAAAGATATCCAGGCCTTTTTATGTAAAGTGAATCCGGAGATTTATTAATTACGTTAATGCCCCTTATGTTCGCTCTCTTCTTCTTTGGGCTTCAGGTATTTTTTCCCGGCCATTGACATGAACGCCAAGGCAATCATCGCCAGCCCGAACCCGTAAAAAAGTTTTTCCGCAACTCGCAATGGCGCCTTGTCAAACACCTCAGATTTATGGATGGGCCCTAAATTTAAAGCACCTTTCCCCGGCTCATGACATTTTGCACAAACCGGCTGCTGCCGTTCCTTCGGCCCGTGATTGGCAACTTCAAAGTGACAGTCCAGGCACCGGTCAATGCGAAAATCTCCAGCCAGATTTACCTTCCCGTGGCCTTTCAGTTTTGCGACAATCACGGAACCAATCAGCCCCGGACCATCCACCAGTCCCTCATGACAGTTACTGCAGGTCGCAGGCACATTTTTAGGATTTATGCTGGAGCGCGGATCATCGCTGTAAAAATTATAGTGCATGGTATGGCAATCATAGCACTGCGGCGCCTTGGTGTTACCTTCCTTTAAGAGCTTCGCATGCCTGCTCATCTCATACTTTTTCAGAGCCTCCTCGTGACATTCCTCGCACTTCACATCAGCAAGCCCGCTTGCCGGGTGATCCTGCGTTGCCCCTGTATGGCATTCCACACAGGTATAGTCAAGCTTTCCGTGGATTGACTCTGAAAACAGTTTTTTATCCACATACAAATTATGAACCGTGCCGGTGCTGTCAGTTTGAGTGAGGCTGCGATCCTGATGGCATTCAAGGCAGTCATCTATTGACTGAGACAGCGCTGCTCCGGGACCCACTGCCGCTATCAGCAGAACCAGTAACCACAGGGAGAAGCATGTGCCGGGGACTTTTTTCATCGTCTTACTCATTTCTTCATGGCATCATAAATATATTCAGCAATGTCCAGCGCCTTGATCGAGTCAAACACATTCTTTGCTTTCAGGCCGTCTTCCAGCATAGTGAGGCAGTAGGGACATGCTGTGGCAATCGCATCCGGCTTCGCTGCAATTGCCTGCTCGGTGCGCGCCTCATTTATTCTCGTGCCCAGGTGCTCTTCCATCCACATCCTGCCTCCGCCTGCACCGCAGCAGAAGCTCCGGTCAAGCGTTCTATCCATTTCAACAAGAGATATACCGCTGATAGAGGTGAGGAGCTTGCGCGGCTGGTCGTAGATATCATTGTACCTGCCCAGAAAACATGAATCATGGTAACAGACGTTCATTTTACCGGGAGAGCTGTTGAGAGAAATTTTTTCTGTGTTCACAAGGTTCAATAATAACTCGGTGTGGTGCAGAACCTCAAAGTCTGTTCCATACTGGGGATACTCGTTTTTCAGTGCATTGTAACAATGGGGACATATCGTAAGGATCTTTTTAACGCCATACTGCTGGAAAACGCCGATATTATACTGGACGAGGCTGTCGTACAGATACTCATTGCCGATTCTCCGGGCAGAATCACCGCAGCATCCTTCCTCTGTTCCCAGAATCGCAAAGTTGACGCCGGCTGCCTGCAGGATTTTTACCATCGCTGTTGAGACTTTTTTATAGCGGTCATCGAAGGCGCCGGCACATCCTGCATACAGGAGGATATCCGCGGTCCCTGCCTCAGCCATGGTCTTCACGCCAAGATCTTTTGCCCAGTCACCCCGCTGGTGCCGACCGATGCCCCAGGGGTTGCTGTTGTTTTCCATATTCTTAAACACTGCCTGCACTTCTACCGGAAAATTTGATTCCACCAGCACCAGGTTGCGCCGCATCTCTATAGTTTTATCCACTGACGTGATAAAGACCGGACACTGGAAGTGACAATTGAGGCACAGGGTACAGGACCAGATGGTATCGTGCTCGATCACGTCCCCGATTAATGCCTTCTCACTAACATCTCCATTATGGGCGGATTGCGCACCCTTCTCTTCCATGTGCGTCCGCAGATCCTGGTAGAGTTTTTTGGGTGACAGCGGTTTCTGAGTCAGATGAGCCGGGCAGTTATCCTGACAGCGACCGCAGCGGGTACAGGCATCAAGTTGGAACAGCTGCTGACGGGTAAATTCATCAATGCGCGAGACGCCGAAGGTTTCGGCAGTTTCAAAATCCGTAATCTGGCGAAGAACCCCTGGCGGCCCGTATTTACGTAAGAAAATATTAATAGCAGAGGTTATGATGTGAAGAAATTTGGTGTACGGTGTGCAGGCAATCAAGCCTAACACCAGGAACAGATGAATACGCCAGAGAAGTTTATGGATGGAAACCTGTGTGCCGGGTTCAGCGAAGGAGAATAAAGAGGCAAACACATACCCTGCCGGAGCCCATACGCCGGTCTCTCCGGTAATGCTCAGCCGGAGCCCCTCCACGCAGAAGCCAAGAAAAATAATCGCAAAGACCCAGATCAGGGCGATCGCATCCTCAGCACGGGTATCGCTCAGTCGGTCAGGCCTTTGAATGTAGCGCCGGTACGCTGCAAGTCCGATCCCCAGAAGCCCCAGACTTCCCACCGCGTCAAGAAACAGGGAAAATAGATTGCCCAGCAGCTGCGGAATCGAAAACTTGACCTGTACCGCAAGTATGATCAGAAGGGGGATAGCGCAAGCGCAGAAGATAAAAAGATGCATGAGCCCCGGATAGAGCTCCCGCAGAATGCGTTTATGGCCGACGGCATATACAATAAAGTCCTTAAGCCTCTGTCCAACCCCCTCTAAACGCTCATCTTTCTGCCCCATCATCCACAGGCGGACCCGTCTGATGATACCGATGGTGAAGATGGTCAGCGCAATAAGAACCCACAAGGGGTCAAGTGTTGTGAGCATGGTCCGTTAGTGTGCAAAACTCGCAAACAAAAAGTCCGGCCTGTCGGAATTTTTGCGAGAAATATATTTATTCCTTGATAAAAATCCTATCCTTCCGCCTTAAGCTTTTTCATCTCCTGCGTCATGGCAGGCACTACTTTAAATAGATCATCAACAATACCGTAGTCACATTTGGAGAATATGGGTGCTTCAGCGTCCTTGTTGACGGCTACAATCACCTTGGAGGTTCCCATGCCGGCATAGTGCTGTATTGATCCAGAGATACCGCAGGCGATATACAGATTGGGCGACACCACTTTCCCGGTCTGTCCGACCTGCTCAGCCACCGGCTTCCAGCCGGCATCAACGGCAGCACGTGATGCACCTACGGTTGCACCGATAATCTCCGCCATATCTTCAAGCAGCTTGAAGCCTGCAGCTTCCTTCATGCCGCGGCCACCGGAAACAATGACTTCCGCCTCGGTGAGATCCACTTTCGCGGCAGCAGTTTTAATCGTTTCGACAATGGTCACACGGATGTCACCAGCTGCAAGTTCTGCGGCTACCTTTTCAACTGGCGCCTTCTTGGATGCATCAGGCGGCGTTGGAATAAGCACGTTAGGCCGAATAGAAGCCATTATTACCGGCGCATTGGGGAATCCCACATCCGCATAGACTTTACCTGCATACATAGGTCTCCGCACGCAGAAATTTCCGCTGTCATCGACTTTTAGTTCAGTACAGTCAGTAGCAAGTCCGGCGCTCACCTTGGCAGCAGCTTTTGCAGACAGGTCTTTGCCGACCACGGTTGCGCCAAACAGTACCATAGAGGGCTGCTGCCTGGTGATGATATCTGCCAGTGCTTTCGCATAACCGTCTGAGGTATAATTGGCAAGCAGCTCATGCTCCACGAAATAGACCTTATCTGCTCCGTAAGAAGCGCACTGGTCAGCAACGCTCTCCGGTATATTCTTACCAAGAACAACAGCGCATACCTCTTCGCCCTTTTTGGCGGCAATTGATTTAACCGCGCTTAGTATCTCAAAGGTAACCTTTCTGACTGAAGTTTCAGTCAGCTCTGCGTATACCCAAATTCCTTTTCCCATGGTTAGATCTCCTTTATCGTTATACTTATACAAAAACGTATGGCGTTTAATTACCTGCCGTCCCGTTAAATTGCCTTCGCTTCTTCGCGTAACAGTTTTACCAGTTTTAAAGCTTTTGCTTCCGGCGTCTCTCCATCAATAATTTGCGCAGCTTTCCGTTGCGGCGGGGCATAGCACTTCAGCACTTTTGATTTTGCGCCTGCAGCACCGATTTGTGCAGCATCAAGCTTCAGATCAGCTGCTTTGACTGCCTTGATTTCTTTCTTTTTTGCTTTCATAATTCCGGGAAGCGAGGCATAACGCGGCTCATTGAGACCCTTCTGACAGGTAATAACTGCTGGAAGCGGTAATTCTAAAACTTCTTCTCCACCCACGATCTGGCGGTTCACTTTCACCTTTTTTTTATCCGAAGCGACTTCAACCTTTACCACCAAATTGGCATGCGGAATATTGAGGTATTCGGCAAGTGCCACAGCCACCTGGGCTGCATCATCATCAATCGCCTGTTTGCCGCAGAAGATAATATCATATTCCATACCTTTGATCTGCTCGGCCAGGGCACGGGCCGTCGTAAAGGCATCACCGCCATCCAGGGCCGGATCATCAAGGTGCACGGCTTTATCTGCACCCATTGCCAGTGCCGTCCTGATCGATTCAACACCCCGGTCCGGACCGAGGCAGGCAATAGTTACTGTTCCCTGACCAAATTTCTCTTTCAGTTTGAGTGCTTCTTCAACCCCATACTCATCATACGGATTAATAATAAACTTAACATCCTGTAAAAGAACATCAGAACCATCCGGCTTTACTCTGATCTGTGCTTCTGTATCAGGAACCTGTTTTAAACATACAATGCTATTCACGTCTACCTCCCTGTTTACATTAATTTATGATCTTTAAGCTGTTATACAAGCATCATCAGACTTTTGTTCAGTATGCAGTATTTACTCATACGCGGCTGATGTGTCAAGAATTTTTTCAAGCTATCTAAGCTATCTATTCAAGAATCTCTCCCCTGCTTGAACGGTGCGTAAACTCTATGGTTCATAGACGCTCTTTGAGCATGGTGCCTGGGTTTTTATCTATGTTAAAAAAGGGGGGATTGGCAGTCAATCCCATCAATCAATCTACAGCAACTAAGGGTAATTTAGAGGGGATATTTGGGGTTATTTTTTTATTGGGGTGATAGGGGATTGACTGCCAATTTTCGAACATTTTGTTCTTCTATTTCGTTTCGTATTTGTCCATTAACCCGCTCCTTTTCAGGAGGGGGGCTGGCAATCAACCCATATCAGCAAGCGTTATCAGGTTGAAAATTCTTCTCCGAGGGGATTACAGGGTCCACAATCATCAGGTTGATTGCCAGCGAATTTTTCTTGAATAGAGAGCAAAATAAATGCCAAGGCGATAAATATTGCCATGGCATTTATAATTTATTGATTATGCTTTATTATTTATATTTTCAGCGGCTTATAAGCATTCCATTTTAGCAATAAACTGGCTCCCCGAATTGCCATTTTGGCAAAGCCATTATAACTGCAACATTATGTGATAAAATTCTAATATGAAAATGAACACTAATATAATGCAAAAACAGCTACTTGACATATTGACAACCGTTTATTCGTTCTCTTCTTTTTCGTCTTTGCTTTTATCAAATCTGCGATAAATTGTTCTTGTTGAAATTCCTAATATTTTTGAAGCAATATTCTTATCATCTTTGAACTGCTTAAGCGTTGCTTCCATTACCATCCTTTCAATTTCCTTGAGAGGTGTTCCTATGGGGATGCTCAGCATACGTTCTGCAACTGATAAAACTGGGTTCTCCTGGGCAGATTTGATTATTTCCTCCGGGATATCTTCTAGTGTTATTTGATCCCCACGTGTTAATACCACAGCCCGCTCAACAGTATTTTCCAGCTCCCGCACATTCCCGGGCCAACTATATTTAGATAAAATTTCCAACGAATCCCTGGAAATTTCAATTAATTTTTTATCATTCTTTTGACAATACATCTGCAAAAAATGATGGGCTAACAATGGAATGTCATCTATTCTTTCTCGCAAAGGTGGTATTTTAATATTAATGACATTTAGTCTATAGTATAAATCTTCACGGAATCGTTTGTTTTCTACTGCCTCTTTCAGGAGAATATTTGTTGCAGCAATAAGCCGAACATCTGCCTTGAAAGTTTTACCCCCCCCCAGCCGTTCAAACTCACCATTCTGGAGAACCCGGAGAAGTTTAACCTGAACTGAAGGAGTTATTTCACCCACTTCATCTAAAAACAGGGTGCCGCCATGGGCAAGTTCAAATCGTCCCTCCCTCCGGGCAATGGCCCCGGTAAACGCACCGCGCTCATAACCAAACAACTCAGCCTCAAGCAGTGTTTCAGGAAGTGCTGCACAGCTTACTTTTATAAACGGTTTATCATTTCTTGTACTCTGGTCGAGAATTGCCTGGGCAATTACTTCTTTACCAACGCCACTTTCTCCCGTTATGAGAACCGTAGCAGAACTGGACGCTACCTGTGAGACCAGTGCCAATACTTTTCTCATAGCCTGGCTTGTCCCAATAACATTTACTCCCCGTTGAGAAGTCTTTAACCTTTTGTTTTCGCGACGCAGCGCAGGCTTTTCTAAAGCTTCTCCAACGATATCTACAACTATTTTCCTGTTCACCGGTTTTTGCAGCAGGTAAAACAGCCCGGAAGAATGCATAAGTTCGGCAGTATCTTCGACTGTTCCATGCCCGGTTATCATTATTACCTCAATCTCCGGTGATATTGCTTTTGCTGTTCTTAAAAGCGTTACGCCATCGACTTTAGGCATCTTGAGGTCAGTTAAAACGAGGGAAATCTCATGCCTCCGGAGAATAGTAATGCCTTCCTCTCCGTCACCAGCGGTCATAACCGTATAACCTTGTTTTTGAAGAATCTTGGTGATACTGTCTCGAATCCCCGGCTCATCATCAACCACAAGGATTGGTTTTTCGCGGGTTAAGTTTATTTGCTCTTCAAGATTATATATTTTTTGCAATGTTCGATCCTTTAGTAAATAAAATGCAAGCAGCCATCACGGTGGTTACGCGTCCCCCTTGAGAAGTTTTATCGTAAACCGTGTACCCTCTTCCCGCCTGCTTTCACAAAATATTTCACCATTATGCTCGGTAATGATATGTTTGGTAATAGAGAGACCAAGACCGGTGCCGCCGACTTTAGTGCTGAAAAAAGGGGTAAATATCTGATCGAGGTTTTCATCTGCAATGCCTTCACCGCTATCCATAAAAACAACTTCAATCCATTTATCTGCTGAACGGGTTGCAACATCAAGAGTTCCGCCGCCCTTCATGGCCTGAATTGCATTCCGGGTAATATTGATAAACGCCCGGCGAAGCTGTTCGTAATCAATCTGAGCAGGCGGCAAATTGGGCTCAAATGATTTTTTTAAGATAACTTTATTTACACGAAATTCTTCATTTAAAAAAGAAAATATTTCCTGGAGAAGCTGATTAATATCGCCATTGAGCAGTGTTATGGTAGGGAGCCTCGTAAACTGCAGGTATTCATCTATTACTTTGTGCAGACTGTGCAATTCAAATTTAATTATTGAAACAAGTTCTTTTGCTTCTTTTGTGTCTACCGTACTATATGCTTCGATTTCATCTTCCAGCAGCTCGGTATTTAATGTCAGTGCGCTCAATGGATTGCGGATTTCATGCGCTACCTGGGCCGACATCTTGCCAATGATTGCCAGTCGTTCATTCTGGATATTTTCAGCCTGCAGCAGTCTTTCTTTTGTTACATCTTTTACGTACTCGACAACCCTGACTGTTTTGCCGTTTCTATCTTTAAGCGGGAATGTGTAGAGGTGAAAATAATATTTCCTGCCTCCCAGCGTTATACTGACCCGTTCCCTGAAAGCTGGCTGACCTGTTTCAAAGGTCTCTTTCGCCGGACAACCGAGGCAGAGTTCATCCCGCTGCAAAAATACTTCATGACATGGTTTGCCGAGTAAAAAATCAAGGGGCTTATCCTGCCAGCGGCATATTGCTTCATTCGCCGTGAGCACCCGGTAATATTGATCAATAATCGTAATGCCATCAGTAATACCGTTAAAGACTTCCTGGCTCCATTGCAGGTTCTGATTTACCTGCTGATTTTTCTTTTCCTGCCACAGCAGCCACAGTGCACCAATTAAAATAGTGCCGATGAAACTCCCCAGAAACAGGGCCAGGCGTTTAGTGCTCTCGCTCAGCTGGTCTAACACCTCATTATACGGGGTAGACACACCGATTGACCACCCTATTTCGCGCAGCGTGATCGGAGCATAGGCAATCAATTTTTTTGTCAGCCCTTTTGCTTCCGCATGCCAGCCGCTCACATATTCGCCCGTGCCTTCCTGACCTCTGACCATCTGCTGATTAACAATTTCTTCCAGCCTGCGGGAAGAAAACTCTGGCAAACCCCGTTTAGAAGCCTCTATTGCTTCTATTCCTTCCATGCTTTTATTAGGATGGGCAATCAGGATACCCCGGTTATCCACCATCCAGGCATAACCAGTCTTCCCTGACCGTATGGGATAAATAAATTTGTTCTTTATGCTGTTGAAATCAGCGATACAGCAGATCCATGCGGCAGGCTGCTGGTCGCTATCTGCCATAGGGACGCCAATAACAAAAGAGAAAATCGCACGCGGGCTGTCGCCGATGGTGGTTATATTCGAAATAAAGGGAACACGGTTGGCCGCTCCGTTGGCAAGCACGCCAGTAAGCCCGATCGTATCCGCTGAAAAGGAAAAAGACTGCGGGGGATAGCTATAGATAATAGTCCCGTCCGGGTTTGCGAGAAACATGCAGAGTATCTGCCCCTGGTTATTCGCCAGCACAGAGCTGAATATTTTTTCCGCTGACCGGTTATGTTCCTCAGCCGAGGACAGGATATCTGCTGCAATTCTCAGGGTTCCTTCAATATTACTGATCAGTTCCCTGATACCCCGCGCAGCTTCCCGAACCAGAAAAAGCTGCTGTTCATTGAAAGCATTGGCAGCGTTCAATTCCATAATACGATAGCTGTTAAAACCAATAGCGAGTATGCCCGCAATAATAATAATGGTGGCAATCCATATTTTAAACATGGGAAGGAACAGTTTACCCATTCTCATATCCTCTTAATGTATCCAAATCGTGTTCAGTATGATTCACCAGATACGTACTGCTGCCATGCGCACTATTCTATGAGATGCGTGATGATCTGAAAAGAGTTGAAATAATAGGCAGGGAGTATCGGCAGTAAAATAGATGGCAATTAAACTCCCGTTCAATAAGGCTTCATAGTCTCTTCTTTTATTTAAAAGTATAACTGCCTTATGTATTAAAATCAATCAAAATTCATGCAACAGCTATGACAGGGGTTATAGCGCAGGGTCACGCGCAAGGGAAAGGTTGAAAAGATACCAGGGGAGAGCAGTTTTTGGAATACGGCATTTGGCCGAGGCTTTAAGCCTCGGCCAAATGCCCTATGGTAATAATTGTTATTGTCTTCCTTGAACTAAAACATCTACTACGGCAGGATCAGCAAGGGTCGTGGTGTCACCCAGATCAGAAATTTGTCCTGCAGCAATCTTTTTCAGAATTCTTCGCATAATCTTTCCGCTTCGGGTCTTGGGAAGACCGTCTGCCCACTGAATCTTATCAGGGGTTGCAATGGGCCCGATTTCCTTGCGGACATGTGCGACCAGCTCCTTTTTGAGATCATCAGACTTTTCAACACCAACGTTCAGGGTAACGTAGGCATAGATACCTTCGCCTTTAATCTCATGGGGGAACCCGACAACCGCAGCTTCCGCGACCTTGGGATGGGCAACCAGCGCGCTCTCAACCTCGGCAGTTCCCATGCGGTGACCTGAAACATTAATAACGTCATCCAGGCGGCCCATCAGGAAGAAGTCGCCGTCCTGGTCTTTGCGGGCGCCGTCACCGGTGTAGTATCTGTTAGGGAACTGGGTAAAGTAGGTGTCTTTAAACCGCTGATGATCTCCATAAACGGTTCTCATCATGCCGGGCCATGGTTTGGTAATAGTCAGGTATCCGCCTTCATTGACATCAGCAGGGGTTCCATTTTCTCGGACAATCTCCGCAGCCACGCCAAAGAACGGCCGGTTTGCAGAGCCCGGCTTAATCTTCATGGCACCGGGAATCGGGGTGATAATAAAACCGCCGGTCTCGGTCTGCCAGTAGGTGTCAACAATCGGACATCTCCCGCCGCCGATCTTGTTGTAGTACCACATCCATGCCTCAGGATTAATCGGCTCACCGACGGTGCCCAGGATCCGCAGGCTGCTCAGGTCAATTCCCTCAACCCATTTGTCGCCCTGTGCGGCGATGGCCCGGATTGCGGTTGGTGCGGTGTAGAACTGATTGACTTTGTATTTCTCAACAATCTTCCAGAACCGTGAATAATCAGGCCAGCTTGGTACACCTTCAAACATGACGCTTGCAGCGCCGTTTGACAGCGGGCCATAGACAATATAGCTGTGTCCGGTAACCCAGCCGATGTCTGCGGTGCACCAGAAGGTATCCTCATCCTTGAGATCAAAGACATATTTCAGCGTGGTGGTCACGTACAAGAGATAGCCAGCTGTCGTATGCAGCGCACCCTTGGGCTTTCCCGTTGAACCGCTGGTATACAGGATGAACAGCGGATCTTCAGCATCCATCTCTTCAGGCTTACAGTATACCTTGATGTCTTTTGCATTCATCTCCTCATTCCACCAGGAATCGCGACCCTCTTTCATGGCGCACTTTGAGTTGGTCCGGTTGACAACCAGACAGGAGGTAACGCTGGGACATGTTTCAAGTGCCTGGTCAGCATTAGCCTTCAGGGGGACCGACTTTCCGTTCCGGTAGGAAGCATCGCTGGTGATGAGGACTTTTGCTTCACAGTCCTGAATTCTGTCTTTCAGGGCGTCTGCACTAAAGCCGCCGAATATGATACTGTGAATTGCGCCAATGCGTGCGCAGGCAAGCATGGCAATGGGAAGCTCGGGGATCATGGGCAGATAAATGGAAACCCGATCGCCCTTCTTGACGCCTTTCTTCTTGAGAACATTGGCAAATTTATTCACCTCTGTATACAGCTCCATGTAGGTGTAGGTGCGGGCATCGTCTACCGGCTCACCCTGCCACATGAGGGCAGCTTTGTTCTTTCTCCAGGTTTTTATATGGCGGTCAAGGCAGTTGTAGGAGATATTTAACTTTGATCCCTTAAACCACTCAACCTTTGCTTCCTTGAAATCATAGTTGAGCACCGTATCCCACTTCTTGAAAAATTCTATGTTTTCATTTGCCATGTCGCCCCAGAATCCATCTGGATCCTCAATTGAGCGCTTGTACATCTTGTCATACTGCTCCATGCTGTTGATGTAAGCTGTCTTCTGCAGCTCCTTAGGGACGTCAAAGACCTTCCCCAGACTTGCTAATGTTGTCATTGTTTTTTTCTCTTCTGCCATTTCCATCCTCCGTGTTAGTTTAACGATTTATGGTGTTCAACCCCTAAACGCCATGCTGAGTCAGTATAAAACCCCGTCTGTAATAAGTTTTAAAGTCTGTGAAAACCGGCGTGGGGAAAATAATAAAGGCAAGTAATATGTGAAAATAATTCAAGTAGTATGCCAAGGCGTAAAATAATTTTTGCATGTTAATTCAGATAGTTTTCCATGTCAATCTATTTTTTATTTCTCTTTAATTGCCATATTGACAAGATGTGATTAAATTGATTACATAAAATTTATACGATATTAGCCGTTCGCCTGTCAAGTTGGCAAATGATAATCTAAAAGTTATGTAAATGCCGTCTTTTTAATTTATTTTTTTCATGCTGCTCTCTCAGTACGGACTCTGCCCTGGAAGAAACAATAGCGGTTAAAGTAACCAGTTCGTTATGAAGAATACATGGTAAAATAAGAAGTTTGAAGATTGCGCTCAGAATCCATCTGCTGTGCAGCGGGGTCCTTTACTTTCTTTGTGGCTCATTATTTGCACTCAATCTAAATAAAAACATTTTTCAATATCATTATTTGAAATGGAAGCTCATTAATAATCAGAGCATAATTACAAAATATGCAGCCCATCGATAACAAACCCGCCCCTGGTGAAAATGGCCACAATGGCCTTCATCCGTTAGAGGAGACGGTGCTCTCTCTCGCCACGGGAAAACTGTATCAGCTTGAGCAGCAGGAAAAGCCCCATCTCTTTGTCATTCCCAAGATAGATGAGGTTGATGAAAAAAAGGCTGCACCTGTTGAAACGGTCTCTCGTGATCAATTTGCCTCACTACATACTGCGATTAACGAGGCCATTGAGTTTATCAGCAACCAGATCCTTGGCAGAGAGCAGATTATCCGGCAGGCCTTTTTTGCCCTGATGACCGGTGAGCACCAGCTTCTCATAAGCCGCACGGGGATGGCCAAATCAATGCTTGCCCGTCAGATTTTTGCCTGCTTTGATGGTGCCGTGTTATTTGAAAAACAGCTCACCAAGGATACCATGCCTGACAACCTGTTTGGAGCCTATGATATAGAGGCTATGAAGCGCGGCAAAATGATACACAATGTGGAAGGATCACTGGTTCTGGCCCATTTTGCCTTTCTCGATGAAATCTTTGATGCCAATGACATGCTGCTCAGATCTCTGCTGTCATTGCTCAACGAGAAACAGCTGGTTAATGGCGAGCAAATCATCCATTCTTCTCTCCAGAGCGTCATCGCTGCAGCAAACTACATCAGGGTGACAGAAATTCTTGAAGCAGTACTCGACCGCTTTTTATATAAAAGCTATATCCCGGAAAACAAAAACCTCTACTTCCAGCACTCCATTGACACGGTGTACCAGAATAATTTCGGCACCATCCGCATGCCCGACAAGAGACTCAGACTTAAAGACTTTACGGTGGTAAAAGAGTTAATCAAGAGCAGAGCTATCGAGATACCAAACTATATTTTGCTTCTCAAGAATCATATTCTGCGACAGTACATTGAAGAGACCAGGGAGCAGGTGCCCGACAAACGAAATTTTACCATTAGTGATCGAACAACTGCCAAGTCTCAGGACCTCCTGCGGGCCTCTGCAATCCTTGACGGCCGTTCTCTGGCACAAGAGGCTGACCTTGATAATCTGCATTATATGATGTGCACGCTCGGGAGGGATGATGAGAAGGTGCGTTTTACCAAAATCAGTTCAGCGGCACGACGTTATTTTCACCAGGACAAAGAGTTGCTGGAGAACATCTTTGACGGCTTTGGCATTTTTAACTATCTCAGGGCTTGTAAAGATCCCGAGCTGTTAAAAAGCGATGCAACCTTTAACCCCATAAAAGCACGTCTCGAGAAACTGGTTAAAAAAGAAAGCTCGGTATTAAGAGACTATCTGGATAAAATTAAAAATAAATTTATCTCCATTCCCCGGAACACCATCATTCCTGAAACCTTTGCGGTCCTGGAAGAAATCTGCGACCTGTCGCTCAAAGGTGCACGGACAAAAGAGGCACGGGAGATCATTGATGGTTTCAGGCAGGATATTTTTAACGAAAAAAAATTAATTGCTCCGGGAACGTAACCCACAGGCCTCATGTGTTTCCATGCAGCACGATCCGCTTCTATCACAGCTCAGCTTTTATATCCCGTCATGGGGAACACGCAACAGCTCTAACCTCAACTTCCCGCCTGAACTCGTCAAGATATTCTATATCGCCCGGGTCATCTTTAGCGACCATAGTACGCTCAAGATAAAAAACCAGGTTTCTCCGCTCTTCAGCAGAAGCCGGATATTTTCTTCCAGCACGCACCCATCTCTGCAGCAGCAGGCGCGACAGCAGATCACGCCCATGGACAATTCCCTGCAAATTGGCAAGATGACCCTCATGAGCGATATTTCCCGTCTTATCCCTCGTGAGCATACCATCTACACGGAAAACATTTTTTATAAAAAGCTCCTCAACCGTGAGCTCATCAAGATCATCTACCAGGGAGCCCGCGAGGAGGCGGTATCAGTTGATACGTTTGTCGGCCGCGAGGAGGCTGAGCTCAACAGGAGTCAAAAAGTATATATTCTCTTTGACAATTCCACTTCAATGAATGGTGAGAGTTTTAACAAGATTTTTGCCGCCAAGGCTATTGCCATAGAATATCTGCGAAAAGTATCGGGGGAATCCCCGCAGATCTATTTTCGCTCGTTTCACAGTGACGTGGGAGATGCTGTGAAGGCCCGTACCAGCGGCGAAATATACCGGCTCATCGACCATATCACACGCCTGCAGACTGGCGGCGGGCACATAACAAATATCGGCTCTGCTGTTGAGCAGGCACTGGAAGATATTCAAAAGGATCCTGAGCTGAGAGAGGCCGAAATACTGGTGCTGACTGATGGTTTCGGCCCGGTGTCAAATGATCTGAAGGCGCGGCTGGGCAGCATCAAGCTCCATGTTATTCTTATCCCCGACCTTGATATTGCAAAAATTCTTGAGCTCTATCCGGATCGTAAAACCTGGGAAGACGGCGGCCCGCAGGGAACGCGACCCATGCCCGAGTTCTGGCAGTATTACAGCAAAGAACCTCCCCCCCTGCGCCTTGAGGGAGATCTGTACGAGAATACTGTTCGTTCCTACGAGACAGCCGGGAAATCCGTCAAGGAGCTTAAAAGGCAGGAAATCCTCCAGGGCCTTAACCAGATTTATACCATACGGGAGCACTGTGAAAATTTTATCTTTGTGGTCATAACCGCTTTGTTTGGTGAAACCTTCAAGTGCTACGAAGAGGATATCAACAGCATGGCGGCAGCCATAGAGGAGCTTAAGAAGCTCTCAATTGAGCAGCTGACGCATAATGAAAAACTTTCCCTGCTGCAGACCCTGAATTTTATGTCAGAGCTGCTCCTGCTGGCCATGGAGCGTGCAGCAAAAAAGACCATGAAAGCACGCATCCGCGGACTGCTGCAAGTGGTGGGCATACTGAAGGCACGTCTTCTTGCCGACCCGTGGCTGTTATCCACAATCAAGGTTGCCGATGATCATGTTGATATAAAATTTACAACCACCATGTCCTCTTTTTTCAAAGATTTGCCGCTTGGTAAAGCCCTGGCCATGCTGATCAAGTTTCTTTGGCAGACATTCCGCGAATCAGCGCAGAGGTTTTTTGCCCCGTTAAGGAAATTTCACATCAGACAGGAAAAAGTCTAAATTGTTATTCTCGCCCGGATATGATATTTTGTGAAGAGTTATTTACGCACTATACTTGCAGGAGAAAGGATACGCTGACATGGAAATAACCCCCAGCCCCAGTTACAGCATCACTATCAGGATCGAGCTTGACCATAAACCGGGCATGTTTGCGCGGGTTGCGGAAGCCATTGGCAAGGCGGGAGGCTCTCTTGGCTCCATTGATATAGTCGCCCGCTCCAGAGAAAAAACAGTTCGCGACGTTACCGTGGAGGCCCGGGACCATCTGCATGAAAAACAGATCGTCAGTTCGCTGAACATGGTTGCCGGCAGCCGTGTTATTGATGTCTCGGATGTAACGTTCTTATCACACCTTGGCGGAAAAATTGAAGTGGTGAATAAACTGCAGCTTAACAAGCGGGAAAACCTCGCCATTGCCTATACGCCCGGTGTTGCCCGCATCTGTACTGCCATCCATAAAGACCCTGAAAAAGCGTACAGCCTGACCATCAAGAAAAACACGGTTGCCGTGGTTTCAGACGGAACCGCCGTGCTGGGGCTGGGAGATATCGGCCCGGAGGCAGCAATGCCGGTCATGGAGGGCAAGGCAATGCTGTTTAAAGAGTTCGGCGGCGTTGATGCGTTTCCCATCTGTCTCAGCACCAAGGACCCTGAGGAGATAATTAAAACAGTGAAATATATCTCTCCCGGCTTCGGAGGAATAAACCTTGAAGACATTTCCTCACCCCGCTGCTTTGAGATTGAAACCAGGCTGCAGGCAGAGCTGGACATTCCCGTGTTTCACGATGACCAGCACGGAACAGCCGTCGTAGTGCTTGCTGCTTTGTACAATGCCTTGAAGATCGTCGGCAAGAAAATGGAGAATTTAAAAGTGGTGGTAAGCGGCGTAGGCGCAGCAGGGGTTGCCTGCACCAAAATTATCATGCTCGCCGGTGTGCACAACATCATTGGGGCAGATCGGGCCGGAGCGATTTACAAGGGCAGAACCGAAAACATGAATCAGGTAAAGGAATGGTTTGCCGATCACACGAATGCGGATCGCGTCACCGGCAGTCTTGCTGAATGTATGAAGGGAGCCGATGTCTTTATTGGTGTTTCTTCACCAGGGCTTTTAACAGCGGCTGACCTTAAGAAAATGGCGAAAGATTCGATAGTCTTTGCCATGGCCAATCCTGTTCCCGAAATCATGCCGGAGGAAGCACTGCCCTACGTGCGCATTATGGCAACGGGAAGATCCGACTATCCAAACCAGATCAACAATGTGCTCTGCTTTCCGGGGATTTTCAAGGGGGCGCTGCGCTGTTGCGCACGGCAGATTAATGAGGATATGAAACTTGCTGCAGCCCGTGCCATAGCCTCATGCATCCCCGAGGATGAACTAAATGAAGATGAGATTATACCGTCGGTGTATAACCGGATGGTTGCAGATAAGGTGGCGGATGAAGTGGAAAGAGTAGCTGTTGCTGCAGGCCTTGCCAGAAAACATCCCAGCGACCACTCGCTCTTCGAGGTGTCAAATATTCAGAGCTGATAGTCCCGAATAAAGCGCCGTTTATGTTTGCCGGCACACCGCCTATTCTTTCTCCCAGTAGGGAAGAATGCGGTTTATAATGTACATGGTCACAAACGGCATGGCAAAAAGAATCAGCGCCACCAGCAGCCCTTCCCTGCCTAAAAAACTCGGCATATAACTGGTGAACCCCCGCAGGCTTTTTGAAAAGAGCTGCCCGCCGACAACCACATTCCAGCGCATGGCAAGCACCTGTATAAGCAGCAGCACCGATGAAATAATGCCCAGCGTATTGCGCGTTGATTCTTTGAGCTTCCAGAGAGAAACTATGCCCAGCATCACCATCGGGATGGTAGAGCAGACGATCAACTGCAGAACGACATAGCTGAACTGCAGCCTGCCGCCGATGAGTTGGGAGATAGCCGACCAGGACTCCTCCCCTTCATAGCCCATGCTGAGAAGTTCCAGAAGTTCAAGGGTCACGTCGACAATAAAGAATCCCCACAGATACCCGCAGAGTGACTGCATGCAGGCCGAGTCAACCGTCTTTCCCCTGAGCTTCATAATAATGGCATATGATACGATAAGCACCGCGATGCCTGAAACGATTGCTGACATGAGAAAGATGACCGGCATCAGCGGCGTTGACCACCACGGATTTGATTTAAGCGAGCCGAACAGAAAACCCACATATCCATGCAGCACACACGCTGAAGGAATGCCGACGGCGGCAAGAAATGTTGTTATCTTATGATCCAGGTGCAGCGCCTTCTCCGACACGTCAAACACGCCCAGAGACAGCACAGAGTAGAATAATTTCTTCAGCCCAATGCTCTCCTGAGCCAGTCTCACCATATCCGGCCGGAATACAAACCAGATTTCAAGAGCCACAATAATCAGATAAAAAGTGTAGATGTAACCAAACCCTGACATGGCAGATGTGAACTTGGGTGTGAACATGATGTTGAACGCCCGCTCCGGATGGCCGAGATGAAAGAGAAGCGGTGTGCAGGCAAAAAGCAGGAACGAAAAGGCGGCAACAAGCGCAAACCTGGCAACAGGTTTCAGCTCTTCCCTGCCGAATACATGGTAGAGAGAAGAAACAATGAATGCCCCAGCGACAAGCCCGGTAATGTACGGATACAGAACAATCAGCAAACTCCAGAGCACTTCCACTTCATTGGGATATAAAAACCCCTGGGTTACGGCCTCAAGCATTATCGTACCTCCTTATCCAGGCCCACGTAAAATGTCTTCGGGCTGTTGCCGGTTTCCGGTTTGAGCACGCCGATCCGTTCTTCACGTAAAATCCGGGCAACCCGGCTTTCCGGGTCTTTCAGGCTGCCAAACAGCCGCGCTTCAACGGGACACACCACAACGCAGGCCGGCATAAGGCCCTTCTTTACCCGGTGATAACACCAGGTGCATTTATCAGCCGTTCGACGCTCGGGGTGAATGTAGCGCGCACCATACGGGCATGCCTGCACACAGTAGCCGCATCCCACACAGTGTTTCTCATCGACCAGCACCACACCCTCTTTGGTGGTATAGGTTGCACCCACCGGACATACCTGAACGCAGTTAGCCTCGGTACAGTGGTTGCACAGCTTGGGAACAAAAAATGACTTCTCAATGTTTCCCTTTACCTCAGTATCTTTAAAACCATGCACAGCGCCGTGGGGCGAGTCCACATAAACCGTATCGTCAGCAGTGATGATATATCTCTCAACCCAGGTCCGGAAGAACTCTTCAGGCACATGGTTTTCAGTTTTGCATGCCTGTACACATTTGCCGCACCCAATGCACCTGTGGGTATTCACTATGAACCCGTAGAGTTCATGCGATGAACCTTTCTGCATGGCCCTTCCCGCAGCAGGAAAAAAAGAGCCCACAGAAACCAGAATACCGCTCCCTAATAGAGTCCATCCTGTCTGTTTAATAAATTTTCTGCGATCTGCATTCATATCGTTATCCCTTGTAAAAACTCTTGTCCTGATAAGGCCATACATACTGCCACGTCTTTTACAGAGGCACATGCGGGTTATGACAATCAATGCATTTTAAGTCGGGCTCAAATGCTTCTTCCTGGTCTTTCATGTGCTGGGCGAAGGAGTTTATTTGCGGAAGAAAATCAGGCCGGCCAGTAACCTTTTCATGGCAGCTCATGCACGATTCCACCGTGGTGTCTCGGGGCACTGTATCTTTGGTATTCTTGTTGTGCGCCTGCCAGAATCCATGGCATGCTTCACAGGCAACCGCAGCATGACCCCCTGCCCGGGAGTCCTTGATTAATTTTTCATGGCACTTGGCACATTTTTCTGTGCCCTGATAGAGAGCGTACATGTTTTCCTGCTCTGCATCAGAATCGCCCCGGTGATAGCCGTACTGGTAACTTCCGTAGGTCCCGAAAGACTTGGGAACGAAAAAACCACGGACTATAAAAAAACCAATCACGACGGCTATCAGCACAACACATAACCTGATGATATGATTAAAATGCCCCATGAATGCCTCTCAATATGTTGCAACTAATCTACTTAAATGCCAATTTGGCAAAAGAACATTGAAATTGCGTTCGCTATTGCAGGATACCTGATATCCAACTAATTTTAATTCCTATACTTTTAAACCAGAAGGAGAAATAATTTAGTATATAATTAGCATGTACTGTGCCATAAATATACTATCCCTATGGTTTAGAAAAACCTCAATTCCTCCTTACAAAGAGTCCGCTTTTTTTAATGCTGAGTATTTAGCAGGGATACTGGATAGTATGTTGAGAGCAGAGTACAAACAAAAGATTATTTTTTCAAGTTAAATAGTAGCTGCTATTCTGCGACTGGCTCCAGGAACAAAGTTTCTTGACACTCACGGTAAAACATGTTTAAATTCAACAAGTCCAACAAGTCGGGGCGTAGCGCAGCCTGGTAGCGCACTTGAATGGGGTTCAAGTGGTCGCTGGTTCAAATCCAGTCGCCCCGACCAGTAAAATCAAGCACTTAGCATCACTGCTGAGTGCTTTTTTTGTGTCCACTGTATAGTAATTGTATAGTAGACAGGAGGTGCGATATAATTTCTCACATAAAAAAACGGAGCCAATGAATTACTGACTCCGCTCTTTTTCTATTTGTAGGTT